>Ga0214919_10006964_pt1 | contig 15376 bp, 14 predicted proteins | sample LL1503_MetaG_FD_177994 | JGI IMG/M metagenome (GOLD analysis project Ga0214919, IMG submission 177994) | Freshwater microbial communities from Lake Lanier, Atlanta, Georgia, United States - LL-1503 | ecosystem: Environmental > Aquatic > Freshwater > Lake | place: USA: Georgia | collected... | reverse complement strand
TTCGCACCCGATATAGCGGGCTGGTTTGCGCACCCGAGCAAGAAGCGGTTCTAGCCGCGACCACAGGGATGTCATGACTTGCGAATTGTACCGTCAGACTGCCAAGTCGGGTCGCTTATCGGTACAGGCCACCTGTGGATAAGTCGGCCACCTGTCAATCCAGCAGGGTCAACGCATGCGACGCATGTGGATACTTTCGACCAGGCCCACCATGATGGCGAACGACAACAGCGACGACCCGCCGTAGCTCACAAAAGGCAAGGGCACGCCAGTAACGGGCATGATTCCCATGGTCATTCCAATGTTTTGAAAAACGTGCCACAAAATGACCCCAAAAATACCCGCACAGATATACGAGCCAAAAAGGTCTTTGCTGAGATGCCCCACTCGCCAGATACGGAAAAGTAGTAGTCCGAAGAGTCCGAGAACGACTCCCCCGCCAATCATCCCGAACTGTTCGGCAATCGCCGAAAAGATGAAGTCGCTTTGTTGTACCGGGATGAATTTGCCATTCGTCAATGGAGCCTTCAGATATCCCTTGCCAAACCAACCGCCGGTCGCAACAGCGCGCTTGGCGTAGCGCACTTGGAAGACGTACTTCTCCAGGTCCTTATCGGAAGAGTTTTGATTAATAAAAGCCGTAATACGTTTCAACTGGTATCGGTCAACGATGCCAGCGACGACTGCTGCCGCGACCGTACCCACTGTGAGCACACTGATTAAGGCCAGGTAACGTACTCGAGCTCCAGCCATCACGAGAACACATAGCGAACCCACGATCAATACGAATGCCGAACCAAGGTCGGGTTGCACGATGATCAAAGCCGTCGGAATCCCAACGAGCACCAGGCCACCAATGAACCTTGAGTAACTCATGTCTTCTTCGCGCGACTCACTGAAGAACGCGGCAAGCGCGACCAGAACTGCCGGCTTGGCAAATTCGGCAGGCTGAAAGGCCACAGGACCAAAGTCAAAAGAAAGTCGGGCGCCACCTTTCAGAGCACCGACCGATAGCACCATCAACAATCCGATAACGGAACATCCGTACAAGAAATATGCTCGCTCGCGAAGCAGTTGATAATCAAATGCCATCACAATGACGAGAACAACAGCCGATGCAATCAAGAACGTCACTTGGCGAACGGCGAACCAATATGGATCGCCATCAACTTTCCAATACGTCGCGCTATAGATCGCAAAAGCCCCAATAATTCCGAGTAGCACTACTGGCGCCAGCATTGTCCAATCAATATTGCGACGCGGATCACCAGGACCTGAACGAATATTTCCTAAACGACCCTGAGGTCGACGATTCAGAATGGGATACGCCATCAGTCGCGTCCACCATAGGCAGCGCCACCAAGACAACGATTACTTGGCAATGAACGTTCGGGGGCAGCAACTGTCGCTGTGATGTCAAGTGGATTAGACGGAAGTACATCGGCCATTGTCGCCGCACCGGCGGCTGCCATAAACATGCACTTCACAACCGGCGCAGCCGCCTTTGATCCGTAACCACTCTTTTCAAGATAAGCAGTGACTACCCACGGTTGATTTGGATCGGTACTAAATGCCGCGAAAGCAGACGAGTCATTCCACGGCAAACTTGCCGCACCTTGGGCAGTTCCTGTTTTTCCGGCAATTGGCAAATCTTCGTAGGGATAACTCTGGAAGAGTTTTTCACCAGTTGTGTAGTGATACGAGTCGTAAAAGACGCCAGGGCCAGTAATAACTCGGGTTAACCCGCGCACAATCGGATCGCGAATTTCCGGAGGAATATTCAAACTACGTATGGTGTCCTTAGTACCAAGATTGATCGCCACTGTTGACTTAGTGAGATCGGCGATGCCTACTTGATCAGAATTTGGTGTTCCGGGCTCTAATAACGCCAATGCGAGCAACGGACGATTGACATCGCCACCATTTGCCAGAGATCCGTAAGCCTGTGCTAACTGCAGCGGCGTCGCAGCCAAGAGTCCCTGACCCACCGACAGCTGCACATTGTCACCGACGAGATACTTGGTGCTTTCGCCTTCCATCAAGACACCACTCTCAACCAACTTCTTTTTACTTTCCTTATCGGGCACCCGACCAGCCGACTCGAAAGGCAGATCAATACCCGTCAAACTTCCGAAGCCAAACTTTCGAACTTCTTCTTGCAAGATTGGCTGACCACCACGTTCAGAAAATATTTCTTCTCCGATCTTGTAAAAGAAAGTGTCAGATGAGACGGCTAGAGCATCTTCAACGTTGACCTTGCCGTATCGACATGCATAGTTACCGCCACCACACAATGCATTTCGATAAATGCACTTAATCATTTGACACGTCTCTTTATCGATACTGACCAATGTGTATTCGCCTTGGTCGAGATATCGATATTCAGAGCCACCTGGCAACTGACCAGTATCAAGAGCCGCGAAAGCAACAAAAGGCTTAAAGCTTGAACCCAAGTTGTACTGGCCCTGAATTGCTCGGTTGACCAAAAGCGATTTATCTGGGTCATCAGTCTTAGGAAAGATCTCCGCGAATTTGCTTCCCGAAATTCCGGAGTTGAACCAACGATTATCAAATGTTGGATAACTCGCTAGCGCCATCACTTCGCCCGTCGAGTAATTTATCATGACCACTGAACCTGCCGGGGCCTTTAGATTTTGGCAATCAGGGAACTGCGGCTTGACCGATTTACGTTTTGCATCCTTGGCTTGGCACGTCTCCACAAAACGACGTAAGCGAAGTTGAGTTTCTAAAGCCTGTTCGGCGAATTGCTGATAGTTGAGATCAATTGAGAGTTGCAAGTCATTGCCTGGGATCGGCTCAACTCGTTCAATGACCCGCAAAATTGCACCACGGGAATCGACTTCATATTTCACATAGCCAGGAGTTCCGCGCAAATAACGTTCGTACACCTTTTCAACACCGAATTGACCAACTCGTTCATTCAGGTTGTAACCCAAATCGAGATACTGGGCACTGTCATTTTGAGTGATGGCCCCAAGGTAACCAAGTATGTGCGCAGCTATTGGAGCATAGGGATAAGCGCGCTTCCATTCAGTTGTGACATCGATTCCGGGAAAGTCTTCACTGCGTTCGAGTAAATACATCGCAGTGTCTTCACCGACATCTTCTTGAATCGGAAGAGGGAGTAAAGGACTGTATTTTGAACCCTTCGGCTTCCCGTCCGATCCGAGTGGCCCGGCGTAACGCGTTTCTAAATCTGTCACCGTAGTTTGCAGTATCGGAGCAAGTCGACCAAACAGTTCAAGTCGATCTGCCTGATCACGTAAAGCTTCCCATGACACAGTCACCGTCAACATCTTTTCGTTATCGGCCATGATGCGTCCGAAACGATCAAAAATGCGTCCGCGCTCGGGCAACAATTTTTGGGTGCGAGTCTTGTTTGATTGCACCTTTTGTTCGAGCGCCGGCGAGTCAACGACTTGCAAGAACCACATGCGCATTCCCATCGCACCAAACAGCAGCATCGCAACAACGCCAATTGCAGCCAACCGACTTGAACGTTTGTCAGTTGCCATCGCAATAGCCTGACATATGGCTTGCAGTGAGTGGCGTCGCCATTACAAGAAGACCTCAGCAGGGGGTGCGAGCCGTTGATTGCGTCGTACTGCCAGCGACCATCGAGCAATCGGCACTGCAATAAAACTAAAGAGCGCATTGGTCAGAGCAACCACAATGATCACTTTTGTCAGCCGTGACGACAACCAACCTTCAACACCGATCCAATTGGCGACCACTGGCAAGATGAAAGTTGCAAGTCCACTCTCGAGGCCTAGGACTAAAGCATTTAACCATTTTGGATTTTCTATAGCGCGTGAGTGAAGGTACCCAGCGCCCCAACCTGCCGCTCCGTAAACCAAAGCTGAAAGCCCCAATGGACTTGTGACAACAAGGTCAAACATCAGACCGAAAACAAAACCCGCTAATGCTCCATTTTCTGAGCCGCCTGCCAAACCAGCAGCGATTGATAGTGCCAACATTATTTGTAGAACAACACCGAAAATCTTTACCTCTGCAAAAAAAGTTGTTTGCAGCGCCAAGGCAGGAAGGCCCACCAAGAGCAATCGCACTAAGGGTCTGTTCACAAAATCAATCATGGAGTTCCTGTTGCGACGGGCTGATACAACAAAACTCGTACAAAGTTCAGAGCGGTTAATTTGGCAGTCAAACGGACTTCCAGAACAGCACCAGAAGTTCCTGTACGTTCAACAATTTTGATCACTCGGCCGACCACAATTCCACGCGGGGCCAAACTTTGCGAACCACCAGAAGTAATCACCAATGCACCAACTTGAACTTCACCAAATCGCGAATTTTGATCGATGAATTCAACGACCGGAGCATTATCGATTCCGCGACCTCGGAAAATCCCAGTCTCAGCAACTGGGAGATCGTCAAGGTTGATCGTGGTTGTCGGACCACCAGCAGTCGTGCCTGGGGCAATCGTGACAATGTCGCCAGTGGTCGTTGGAGCCAAAGCCCCAAAGTCAACGCCAGATAGATCGATCGTCGTTGATGTTGTTGATGAAGTTGTCTGTGCATTTGGATCAACGATGGCGGTTGCTAGCGGACCTTCAGGCACAAGAGTTGTCGTTGTTGTGCTTGTAGTAGTCGTCGACGTACTGGTCGTCGTTGTCGACGTTGTCGTTGTGGTGGTCGTCGCCGGCACCATGTCCGGTTGATTCACTACTTGAACGGGGATCGCGTAAAGAGAATCGTTAGCAAGAAGCACTAACGAGCGATTGTTGTCGACCCACGTAATTCGACCAACCAACCCCGCTGCATTCACTACTGGCATTCCTACTCGCAAACCTCGGTCGCTTCCCTGATTGATTTCGACCGTTTGCGAATAGTTAGAAGGCGTACCGCCAACCACTTGGGCTGTCACAGACGAGATATCAGCAAGGTTGTCAATACCATTCAACGCCAACAATTCTTGAGCATCGCGCACGGTGGCAAGAGCAGCAATAAATGCTCCTTCTTGTTGATCGAGTTGGTCTTGAAGTCGTTGATTTTCGGCTTCAAGATCGCCGTAATGGGTGATGCCACGCCATGTGTTTTCAAGCGGCCGCGTGACGACACGCGCAGAACTCTGCACTGGTTCAAAGATTGTGCTGAAAACATTGCGCAATCCATGGACCACTGAGCTTCCTTGAAGGTCAAGGGTGATGAGCAATATTGAAGACAGAGCGAGAAGGGCAATAGCCCGACGACGACTCACCGAATAAACCGGCATGAATCAGATCCTGACCTAGTCGTCGCTCTGCGACAAGAGACCGCGCATCATCTCAATATTTTCCAGGGCTCGCCCCGAGCCAATAACGACCGAATACAACGGATCATTAGCGATATTGATCGGCATTCCGGTTTCATGAGCCAAACGACGATCGATACCAGCAAGCAACGCTCCGCCGCCCGTAATCGTGATCCCTTGGTGCATGATGTCGGCTGCTAGCTCTGGTGGAGTTTTATCAAGAGTTGTACGTACGGCATCAACGATGGCAGCCACAGGTTCGGCGATGGCTTCACGAACTTGATCGGTTGACAACGAAATTGTTCGCGGCAATCCGCTGATGAGATCACGACCACGAATGTCTGCAGTCATCTCTTCTTCGAATGGCCATGCCGAACCCATTTGAATTTTGATTTCTTCAGCAGTTCGTTCACCCACTGCTAATGAGAACTCTTTTTTCAGATAGGCCAATAGCGCTTCATCGAGTTCATCTCCAGCGATGCGCAACGACTGAGCGGTCACGATGCCACCCAATGAAATCACCGCGACTTCGGTCGTACCGCCACCGATATCGACGATCATGTTGCCGCTCGGTTCATGAACCGCCAAGTCTGCACCAATAGCCGCCGCCATCGGTTCTTCAATAATGTGCACGGGCTTGCGAGCCCCGGCATATTCGGCGGCGTCTTGAACAGCGCGCTGTTCAACTCCGGTGATCCCCGACGGCACACACAGCACCATACGCGGCTTGCTCCAACGACTGCTGTGCACTTTTTGAATGAAATAGCGCAACATTTTTTCGCACACATCAAAGTCAGCAATGACGCCATCTTTGAGTGGTCGTACGGCGCGAATGTGCCCCGGGGTACGACCCATCATGCGCTTGGCTTCGTGGCCAACCGCTACGGGCTTGCCATCAGAAACGTCAAGAGCAACCACGGACGGCTCATTTAAAACAACGCCTTGACCTCGTACATAGATCAGCGTGTTGGCTGTTCCAAGGTCGATTGCTATATCTCGCCCGAGGGCCAGCGGATTACTGCGGGCCATGGCCAGAGCCTCCTACGACGTGCGGCACCTGCCAAAAAGCAGGGGTCCCCGAAATGTTACAGATTGGGGAAGAAAATACTGATCTCGCGCTCGGCCGAAGCCAAGGAATCGCTGCCGTGCACCAAGTTCTCCGTGAACAAGATGCCAAGGTCACCACGGATGGTGCCAGGGGCGGCGTTGCGAGGATTGGTCGCGCCCATCATGTTGCGGACGACTTCCCAGGTATTTTCGGGGCTCTCAAGCACCAAAGCCACCACGGGTCCACGTGACATAAAGGTCACTAATTCGCCATAAAAGCCCTTGCCAACATGCTCTTCGTAGTGGCGAGCCAGTGTGTCGGCATCAAGTTGACGCAATTCCAGGGCCACAACGGTGAGACCTTTAGCTTCGAATCGGGACAAAACTGATCCGATGAGGCCGCGTTCGACGGTATCGGGCTTTAAAAGGACAAGGGTACGGTCAGACATGGTCCCTAACCCTACCGCCCAGTTCGCGTCCTCGCTGTTCGGGTCAGGGCAGTAGTCGGCGCAAATACGGTCGGGCTGACCCAACTACATAGAGCGATCCGGTGATCAGCAAGGCATCATCGGGCCCGATTTCTTGCATGGCACGGTCAATGGCCGCCTCAACGGTGCTGACGGTCGCAACTTCATCGCATCCCAATCGACGGGCTGCCTCGGCCACTTCTTGGGCTGGTAATCCTCGCGGCGACGGAGCCGTACAGCAGATCACAAGATCAAATTCATCCGCTCGCAAAGCCGACAACATGTCAAATGGATCGCGCCCTTTCAGACAGCCAATGACCAGTAGTCGTCGGCCAGCCGGATCGAAATCCTCAAGAAAAACTGCGGCACACACATCGGCGCCAGCCGGATTATGTGCGCCGTCAACAATGACCAATGGTTGATGGCCCATGACTTCAAATCGACCCGGCATTGACACATTGCCAAATGCTTCGTCAATGATGTCGGCTGCCAATGGTCGGGCAAAAAATGCTTCAACCGCAGTGATCGCCACGATCGCGTTTTCAGCTTGGTGGCGACCGTGCAACGGAACTAACACCTCGGGGTAAATCGTTGTTGGTGTTCGAACATCGACCATGCGTCCACCGAGTGCCAATTGATTTGAGTCAACATCAAAGTCACGTTGGCGAACCAGCAATGAAGCACCGCCAGCCTGAGCGAAAATCTCGACGATCTCTTCATCAGTGTCGCCACAGATCACAGCACTTTGCGATTTGATGATTCCGGCTTTTTCGCGAGCAATATCAGCGCGAGTTGGGCCGGCAAATTCCATATGGTCAAGACCAATATTCGTAATCACTGCAACCTGGGCATCAACAACATTTGTTGCATCCCAGCGACCAAGAAGTCCAACTTCAATCACCATCACATCAACTGCTTCGTCGGCGAACCATCTAAACGCCGCAGCGGTGCAGATATCGAAATAACCAGGACGCGAACCAGTCAGCATTTCTAAATCGGCGATCGCCGCAATCTGCTCGGCGAACGCGTCATCGGGAATTGGCTCGCAATCAATCGTAAATCGCTCATTAACCCGCTCAAGGTGAGGACTCGTGTAGGTTCCCACTCGCAAACCACTCGCCATCAAGAGTCGCGTGATCATTTGCGCAGTTGAACCTTTGCCATTAGTTCCGGTGATGTGCACGACTGGCGCACAATGTTGTGGTTCGCCCATGAGTTCACATAGCCGCGAAATCATGTCAAGCGAGGGCGAGTCGATACGACCAGTTTTTTGATATCCGGCGTGCTCGTCGAGATATGCCAAAGCCTGCTGGTACGTCATGACCTCAACCCTACGACTGGATTCAACTAGCGGCGCGACGTGGACGAGCCACTCGTGTCGCTGAACGCATCACCAAAGTTGGCGGCGACTTCAACTTGACCGTATCCACGTCGATGATGACCTTGGCCACGTCAGCGCGACCCGGCAAGTCGTACATCACGTTCAACAAGGTTTCTTCGAGGATTGCTCGCAGACCTCGTGCACCAGTGCCACGACCTAATGCTTGTTCGGCGATGGCATCAAGGGCTTCGTCGGTCAGTTCAAGTTCAACATCTTCAAACTCGAAGAACTTTTGGAACTGTTTCAGCAAAGCATTCTTGGGTTCAGTCAAGATCTTGATTAATGCCGGCTTGTCAAGACTGTGCACCGCCCCAACCATTGGCAAACGACCGACGAATTCAGGAATCAAACCAAAAGACAACAAGTCTTCGGGCAAAACCTGAGCAAATAAGTCGCCCGCATCTTTTTCTGCCTTATTCTTCACGGTGGCGTGAAAGCCGACGCCCTTGTGGCCAATGCGTTGCTCAATGATTTTGTCGAGGCCAGCGAATGCGCCACCACAAATGAATAACACATTTGTTGTATCAATTTGAATGAATTCTTGATGGGGGTGTTTACGTCCACCCTGTGGCGGAACCGAGGCAACTGTTCCTTCAAGGATTTTCAAGAGAGCTTGCTGCACACCTTCACCCGACACATCGCGAGTAATAGAAGGGTTTTCACTCTTACGCGCCACCTTGTCGATTTCATCAATGTAGATGATGCCAGTTTCGGCCTTCTTCACATCAAAGTCAGCGGCTTGAATCAGTTTCAGCAAGATATTTTCAACGTCTTCACCGACGTATCCAGCTTCAGTTAAGGCCGTTGCATCAGCGATGGCAAACGGCACATTGAGCATGCGGGCCAAAGTTTGTGCGAGGTGAGTCTTGCCACATCCGGTTGGGCCAAGCAACAAAATGTTGCTCTTAGCCAACTCGACTTCATCGCGACGCGCGATGCCAGTTTCTTTCTGATACTGAAGACGGCGGTAGTGGTTATACACGGCAACGGCGAGAACCTTTTTTGCCTGATCTTGTCCGACGACATAATCGTCAAGGAACGATGAAATTTCGCGCGGCTTGGGAAGTTCTTCAAGGCGAAGGTCGGAAGCTTCACCAACTTCTTCTTCGATGATTTCGTTGCAGAGGTCAATGCACTCGTCGCAAATGTAGACACCAGGTCCGGCAATAACTTTCTTGACTTGTTTTTGCGACTTACCGCAAAACGAGCACTTAACGATCTCGCCTGTGTCACCAAACTTTGCCACGATTACCCAACCTTTCGCCTCACAGCCTTACACATTTGGGTCCTTCAGTGGTTGGATGCCCTACTGGCTATCGGACACAACCGCAGGTCATCAGCGAATGGGGCCCGTGCGGTCAACAGCAGATCGCGATGAGATGACATCGTCGATGATTCCGTAGGCCAGAGCTTCGTTTGCTTCCATCACAAAGTCACGATCGGTATCAGCATGAATGCGCTCGCGGGGCTGACCCGTGTGCTCCGACAAGATTTCTTCGAGGATGTCGCGCATCCGGAAAATTTCTTTCGCCGCGATTTCAAGATCGGTGACTTGGCCATATCCGACTTGACCGTACGGCTGGTGCAACAACACTCGGCTATGTGGAAGCGCAAGGCGCTTACCCTTGGTTCCAGCAGCCAACAAAACTGCAGCAGCACTTGCTGCTTGACCAAGGCAAATAGTGGCAATGTCATTCTTGATGAACTGCATCGTGTCGTAAATCGCAAACAATGCGGTGATGTCGCCACCAGGACTGTTGATGTAGATATTGATGTCCTTATCGGGATTTTCACTCTCAAGGTGAATCAACTGCGCACACACCAAGTTGGCGATGGTGTCATCGATGGGCGTGCCAATAAAGAGAATGTTTTCCTTGAGCAAACGGCTGTACAAGTCGTACGCACGCTCGCCGCGGCTCGTCTGTTCGACAACTGTCGGAACGTAATAGTTGATTGCCTCGAGGTCCATAGTGTTCCTATCAGTCGTGTTCGGAGTGATCGTGGTCTGAATGATCATGATCGTGATCGTGATCATGATTGTGATCGGCCTCTGAGTGCCCAATCACGACATCGCTGTCAAGAGTCTTGCCGCTGGGGTCGACGTATTCAACGCGGTGGATCAACCAGTCAAGAGCCTTTGACTTGCTGATCTCGGCTGCCAAGTCAACGACGGCGTCATTGGCTTGGTACGCCGCACGAACTTGATCGACGCTAATGAAGCGAATCTTCTTGTTCTTTGGTGAACCAGCCATTTGGTGTTCGCGGACTGCTTGTTCATTCGTGCGATCGGCCATTGACTCAAACTCGCGTTCGATTTCGTCTTCGGTGGCGTCTAGGTTTTCGGCCTTGACCACGGCGCGCAGCGCCAAATCAACCTTGACGGCCTTTTGGCTTTGCGGGCGCAAACCTTCAACGAATGACTGTGCATCTTGACCAGTGGCTTGCATCCATTGATCGATGTTGATTCCTTGCGACTGGAACTGACGAATGGTGTTTTCAACTCGGCGCTGCAAGTCGGCGGCAACCATGGCCTCTGGAGTTTCAATCTCGGCGAGTGCGACGAGTGAGTCGGTCACTTTCTCGACAACCACATTGCGAACCTGGTTGAGGCGGTTCGTCGTCAGGCGTTCAACAACTGATTCGCGCCATTCGGCGACGGTGCTAAAACCATCAATGTTTTCGTCAACCCAAGCGTCGTTAAGGTCGGCAACAACCAACTCTTGGACCGAGTTCAAAGAGACAGCAAAATCAGCAGACTCTTGAGTGCCCGAAGGAGTGTCGGTAAACGTGAACGATGCCCCGGCTGATTTGCCAATGAGTTCATCGTCAAATGACGGAGCGACCCACTTCTTGCCAATTTCGTATGACCAGTCGTCAACCGCGAGGCCGACAACGGGCTCACCATCACGTGAACCAACAAGATCAACGACAACAAAGTCGCCTTCTTTGGCGGCACGGTCAATCGTGGTCAACTTGCCCAAGCGACGACGCTCGGTGTCAATCACATCGTCAACTTCTTGATCGGCGACATCAATCGCTGGTACTTCAACACGCAATCCGCCGTATCCAGGAAGGGTGATGACGGGACGGATCTCGCATGTTGCGTCAAATGAAACGGGACCAGACTCTTGGCCGCCCACGATGTCAATTTCGGGTGTCGCAATAATGTCGACGTTGTGCTCGCGCACGGCCCGTCCTAAATACTGAGGAACCGCGTCACGCAAAGCTTGTTCGCGAGCAGCTGCAATGCCGATGCGAGCCTCCAAAACTTTGCGAGGGGCCTTACCAGCACGGAAGCCCGGCAAGCGGACTTCTTGAGCAATCTTGGCAAAAGCGGCGTCTATGTCAGTGGCGAAATCAGCCTCATCCACCAGGACAGAGAGCTTGACTTTGTTGCCTTCGAGGGGTTCACATGTCGTCTTCACAGACAGCCGAGTGTATCGGCGAGGTGGCGCCGAGGACCCACGAAGAGACAGGATTGATGTATGTTGGTGAACACACCCCAGTGAAGTCAGGAAGATGTTATGAAGTCGCCGTTTAAGCCCATCTGGAAGCCCCATGCTCTGGCCACTCCCCATGCGGAGCAAATCGCTCTTCGTATCAAAGACAAGGTGGTTGCGACCACCGATTTAGCCGATGTCCCAGCTGGAACCGAAGGCAGGGTGCTTCTCGCCAATGGCTTTAACTGGCAGCGCTACCGAATTCTTTTTAATAATGGCATCGAACTTGGCGATCTTGACGCCCGTCATATTGCCCCCATCGGCCGGGCTGCCAAGCGCATTGCCAAGACCGAATCTCGGGCCTAAGACTGTTCTCGTTCAGAACTCGGGCTTATTTTTAGTGAATTCAAGGCGAGTCGCAAAAACTGCGGCCTCAGTCCGACGTTCCATGTCCAATTTGGACAACATGTTGCTCACGTAGTTCTTGACCGTTTTTTCGGCAAGGTGCAGGCGTTGACCGATTTGGCGATTCGTGCAACCTTCAGCGATGAGGTCCAAAATCTTGCGCTCTTGTTCGGTGAGACGAGCCAATCTTTCATCTTCTGGAGTCGGCTCGCGTAATCGCTTGAGAACTCGCCCGGTGACGGCAGGGTCAAGAAGCGATTCGCCTAGGGCGACTCGTTTCACCGCAGCCACTAATTCGTTCCCGCGAATTTGCTTGAGTACGTAACCCGAAGCTCCGGCCATGATGGCTTCGAACAACGCTTCGTCGTCGCTATATGACGTCAGCATCAAGCAAAACACCTCGGGAAATTCGCTACGAACCTCACGACACACTTCAACGCCGTTCCCATCGGGTAAACGCACATCGAGTATGGCGACTTTGGGTTGACAGGCTTTGATACGTGGAAGCGCCTCCGAGGCCAGTCCCGCTTCGCCAACGACCTTGACCTCACCACTTGCCTCGAGCAAAGAGCGCACGCCTTGCCGCACCACCTCGTGGTCGTCGAGTAAGAAAACAGGAACGGGGGTAGTCATACGTGAAGTCTGCCTGAGATTTACCTTGTGGTTCAGGGACCAAGGTCACTTCCTTCGCGCTCCGACGCCTGCCGAATCTGAGGCCCACCCTTCATGGCGTACGATGCCCTCTATGGGCAGCGAGGAAGACAAAAATCACAGTCGCCCTCATCTTGAAGTCCTTTCCGACGCGATCTTGCATCAAGCGATTCTCAGTAGCCCCGATGGATTGCTGATCTGCGACGCCGCTGGAACGATCAGATTCGTCAATGAAGCTTTGTGCCTCATGGTTGATTACACCTCTGATCAACTCATTGGACAACAAGTTGAAATGCTCGTGCCAAATCGCGAACATGACACTCATGTTCAACGACGTGAGGGTTACATCGAGTCCCCGCACTCGCGTCCAATGGGTCGTGGGCTGACACTGTCGGCGGTTCGGTCCGATGGATCGGAGGTTGCCGTCGAAATTAGCTTGTCACCTGTTGCTTCGCCGATGGGAAGTATGACAATTGCCTCAATTCGTGATATCACTGATCGTCTGGCCGATGCAGAAAAATTGCGTACGACCCGCGAAATGCTGACTTTGTCAAGTGAGCGTGAACGAATTGCGCGTGATCTGCATGACACGGTTTTACAAAGGCTTTTCGGGCTTGGCCTTGAGCTTCAAGCAATGGCCATGAAGCAAACGAGTATGCCAGATAGCGAACCAACCGTTGCACGACTCGAAACGTCTGTTGATGAGATCGATCACATCATTAAGGAAATCCGTACAAGCGTTTTCACATTAGGCGCCGCTCGCCGCGAAGGTTCGTTGGGGCAAGAAATTGGCGACATCCTCGCCCAGTCCGCACGGGTACTCGGATTCTCACCGCGACTACGTATTGAAGGGGCGCTGGAAAACATGGTGTCGGGTGCATTGCGCATCGACCTCGCTGCTTCTTTGCGCGAAGCGCTTGGCAACGTCGCTCGGCATTCGCAAGCAACTGTGGTTTCAGTCGAACTAGTGGTTCACGAATACACCTTGACCATGCGTGTCATTGATAACGGTGTCGGTATCCCCCAGGACGCTCAATCAAGTCCAGGAAATGGACTGCGCAATCTCAGCGCACGCGCCAAAGATCATGGTGGATCATGCGACTTGCGTCCGATCAAGACCGGCGGAACTCTCGTTGAGTGGATCGTTCCTGTCGTTTAAACCTCGTCACTAGTTCCACACTTGGGACTTAGGTCCCTAGAGGACCTAACTGAAATCCCTGCGAACCCTGCCGAAGATACGAGCAAGGTAGAGCCATGAATAAAGACGACCGTTCCGTATTGATGTGGGGTTCTTTTGGTGTCGCGATTGCTGCATTATTTGTAGCCATCGCGAGCATGACAGGTTTAGTTGACAAGAACTCATCAAGTTCTTCCAATTCGGGGACTGGTCCAACTGTTGTGGATGTACAGCTTTCAGAATTTGCCATTACGCCAGCAGCGATAGTTGTTCCACCAGGTGCCGTACAAATACGCGTCACCAATAACGGAACAATGGTGCACAACTTTTCGGTTCCGTCGTTAAGTAAAAAAACTGCTGACATCAATCCGGGCGAGTCTGAAACTCTCGATCTCGGAACTCTCTCTGAAGGCGCCATGGATGTCTTGTGCGAGATCGCTGGGCATGCGGGTTCGGGAATGGTCGGAACCCTGACCGTCACTACAGGCACTAGCCCAACCGACACTTCAGCGTCGGGCGGTCTTCATGGCTTCGCCAATTGGCAAGAAATGGATCAGGCCATGGAAATTCGCGCCAAGGCATACCCCGCCGCAACTTCAGGCGAAAAGGGTGGCCAGCCATTTGTTCCCGTCGTCGAAGCCGACGGTACCAAGGTTTTCAATATCACCGTGAAAGAAGTTGATTGGGAAGTTGAACCGGGCAAGATCGTGAAAGCCAAGACCTACAACGGCACGGTGCCTGGTCCCGAAATTCACGTCAATGTCGGCGACAAAGTGCGTCTTGTTGTCACCAATGATTTGAACGAATCAACCTCGGTGCACTTTCACGGAATTCGTGTTCCGAATAAGTACGACGGTGTCGACCCGTACACGCAGAAGCCCATCATGCCTGGCGAAACTTTCACCTATGAATTCACAACGCTTGAGCCCGCGGTCGGTATCTACCACTCGCACCATGATGCACAAGTGCAAATTCCTGACGGAATGTTCGGTGCATTCATCGTTGGTGAAATGCCGATACCCGATGTGTTGAAAGCAAAGGGCTTCACACAGGTCGACAAAGAAGTCACTATGACTCTGAATGACTCTGGCACCATCGGCTTGACGTTGAACGGAAAATCCTTCCCCGCCACCGATCCGTATACATTGCGCGTCGGTCAAGTCATGATGGTTCACTATCAAAATGAAGGTCTCATGGGCCACCCCATGCACATGCATCAGCCAGTTGGTTGGATCATCGCAAAAGATGGTGTGCCGCTCTTAACGCCCGAACCGTCGGACACCATTTGGGTTGCTCCCGGCGAGCGTTACACCGTCCTTTATAAGGCAACAGATGTTGGAGTATGGGCCTGGCACTGTCACATCTTGAGCCACGCCGAAGGACCCCAAGGCATGTTCGGAATGGTGACAGCACTCATCGTCACGCCATAACGACACGCCCCGAAAACCTAGGAAGTGGCAGTCAACCGCCACTTTCCCCTAGTCTGTCTCCATGTCCCCGACTTCGAGCGCAGCAACCACCATCTCTCTCGATGGG
>Ga0214919_10006963_pt1 | contig 15380 bp, 19 predicted proteins | sample LL1503_MetaG_FD_177994 | JGI IMG/M metagenome (GOLD analysis project Ga0214919, IMG submission 177994) | Freshwater microbial communities from Lake Lanier, Atlanta, Georgia, United States - LL-1503 | ecosystem: Environmental > Aquatic > Freshwater > Lake | place: USA: Georgia | collected... | reverse complement strand
TTACGACGCGTTGAATAGCGTCACCAGATCTTGCTGTAATAATGGCTAATTTCAAAGGAGAAAGCTCTACAGGACCAGGTATATTTTCTTGAACTTGAGACAACTTAAGTAAAAATTTAGCAAAAGGGCCTGCCGGTAAAGGGACCTCTTCATTTTCTTTTTCATGCTTTAAAAAGGCTTCTAACCCTTTTGTTTTATAAGTGTATTCTGAAGATGTAAACAGTACTTCATCTGCATCAAATCCAAATTTTACGATATCTGGATTTGTATTGATTTTATCGGGTGGATTTAATATAAGGGCTGCTGCTGATTGTTTAGAATCAATTACTGCTTGTACATCTTTTTCATCTCTAGATAAGAACAAGTCAACCCCATAACCTGGCAAATAGGTACTAATTGGTTTGCCCCCTGTAAACGCCATTCTTGTAATATCAAGTCCATGTTTATTTATAGAATTCATAACACGCATTCCTGTCTCAGGACTGTTTGTTGACATGACAACAATTTCAACAATCTGCTTTTCTAGAATTTTATTGAGGTCTAGTAGTTTTTTTACTAGATAAAAAGCTGAACCAGGAGCTAATACCACCTGCTCATTTTCCTCCTGGTATTTTCTAAAAGCTACAACACCTTCCTTTGTAAATATTTCATTCTCGTATTCCAAAGAAAATAAACTTCTAGATGAAACTCCAATTACTAATATTTCAGATAAGTCTACTGGCATATTTAAATAATTTGCACTAAAGTAATTTCATTTATTTCATTCAAAGACATTTGGAATAGCTGTGGAATAACTCCCAAATTATTTGCTTTTGAACATAAAGATCCTTTTTAATATTATTATCTAAACCATATTAAAGTTAGAATAGATCTAATTTCCAAATATAGTTTCATTTAACCATTTGTAGGTTTATAAATAATATTTTAATAGTAGGAATTATAATTCAAACAACTGACAAAAACTATAATTATTTTTGTAGGTTGGGTGTAGATATTCTCTTGTTTTTATACTTTCATTAATAGATAACAAGTTTATCAAAAAATCATCTTTAAATCTGTCAGGAATATATTTTAATATTTCGAATTTAGTAATTGTGAGTTCTAAAAGGAAAGGATTTTTAATTTTAATCTTTGTGACATCATCAAATTCTGGAATTAAATCATTTGTTAATATTTGAGAAATAATTATAGGCTCTTTAATTATTTGTTCTTTTATAAATGCATAAAAAGCGTTTTCTTTTAGAATGTAATTTGTGTTAATATCGTATGTTTCATTTTTGTAACTGCCTCTGAGCCTTCCCAAAAATTCTACTTTTGAAAGCGTATTATCTATTCGATTAAAAAATACTTCAACTAATTGAAAATAATGATGTTGCCATGTAATTATATTTTCATCAGTAATCAACCATTTATAAAGAAATTCTAATTCTAATGATAAGTCATCTATACTATTTTTTTGGCTAACAAATTCAATCATGAACGAATGGTCAAACATATATTCAAATCCTAAATTTACTTTTCCTTTTTGAATGAATTGCCTTTTATTCAAATATTCTTCAATATCATCTTTATACTCGAGTCTAATTTTTGTAATTATTTTGATTGCCTCTTCCTTTAGGTTTTGATTTAAATTTCCCTCATTTACTCTTGATAGTAATTTTTCTAAAACTTCATTTAGTTTTTTCTGAATAATGTAGTCCATAGTATTAAAATTTAGTATTATTAAGTTATAAAATTAATCTGCTGTAAAAGGAATTTGAATTTAATTAAAATCTGTTGTATTATAATAAACCACTACCGTATTTTCATTTTTCTGACTTACCCTTTAATTTTAACTTTTTCAAAATACTTATTTAATAAAGGTACTGGATCAGTATAAAATGAAAGACCGTTCATTTTATCTTTATGCCATTTTGGAAAAATAGTTCCAATTGAGTAATGAAGATGAGATGGAGTATATTTTGCATTGCCTGTATTTCCTACTGTTCCAATTTGGTCGCCATTGTTGAGCCAACTTCCTGTTTGAGTTTCAATAGTTTTAAGGTGAGCATAATAATGTGATTTGAAACCTGGACCTAAAACTACAATTACATTGCCCCCAAGGGACAAAACACCTTTATATATCACTAGTCCCTTTGTAGCGGACAAGACAGGGGTTCCAGCTTTTGCGAATATATCAACTCCTTTATGCTTGTGACCTGCCCTAGGAGCACCAAAGCCGTTTTGATCATAACTATTTATGGAGCACCCCTTTACTGGTGCAGTAAATTCCCAATCAGAATAAGAGTAGACCAATATAGAGACTAGGATTAATAGAAGGGAAAGTGATATAATGATTCTTTTTTTCATTTGAATATGTTGTATCTTATTGATAATCAATTAAAATAATATTATTGTATAAATTATATTGCAAATATAAAATAATTTTATTTACCTTTATAAAAATTTTTAAAAATGTTATTATTGTTGTTGATTGATGAGAAGCTGACTATCACGCTCGAAAATCTGTTTCATATTTCTACGGGCATATTGGAGGAAAGGCATGAAAGATCTATTGAGATTAATAATGCGAAGCGTAAAGTATGGTTCTTACATATGGGTGACATGCGATCTAGCGATGGGTTAATTGATTTTGAAAATTTAGAGCAAAATGAGGCCGACTTGTTAGAAAATCGTTTGAAAAGAGAGCAAAGGAAAAAGAAATTAAAAACTAACGAAGACGACAGCGGGCTAGAATTAATTCCCGTAAGTGAAAAGAAGCTTATTCAACCTACAGACTATCTTCTTTGTGTAAGAGGAGTTCCAACTGGTTATTCAATGATTAGGTCAATGAATGAATTGAAGAATCATCAACAATTTCAAAATTTTATATCGATAGCTACCCATCATTTCATAGTTTTAAAATTAAGAGAAAACTATTCAAGTATGAATATCAATTATATTCATTTGATATTAGATTCGCTTGTAAGAAATGAATTATTTGAAATGTATAAACAAAAAAAGAATGTTCTTACAAAAGAAAAAGAAAATTCAAATAAAAACCCTCAAAATGTTATTATTACTGGGATTAAGGAGATTAAGGATATCAAATTAACTATACTTAAGAAGCTTGAAAAACAAAATGAATTGGTTAAGCTGAATGAAGAAATAATTGAGGAAACACAAAAAGTAAAAACAAAATCATTAGTTTATTTACGTAGCTTAAATAAATTAAGCTAGTATTTTAATAATATAATTTTTAAAATGAATAATTTAATTAGCATAGCCTCCGTAGATATTACAAGTGAAGATTCATTCAATCTTTTAAATTCCAATAACCTACATCTGATTTGCACTGCAAATAAAAAGAATAGTTTTGCAAATCAATTGTTATCAAAGTTGGGGGAATCCCAAATCAATATTGATAAATATTGCGAAATGGTAAATAGTAAATATGAACCAGGCTGTTTGTTTCCAAAATATACTTTAACCTTATTTCCTATTTGTAATCAAGAAAGTATAATTCCGATAGATCAATCTTTAAGAAAATTTTTTGCAGATAGTTTTGAGGCCCAAGAAAAGTACTTTAAATCTAAAACCATGATTTTCTGCTTTGATGAACATAGTTGGCCTGATTTGACTTTAGTGAAATCAATCTTGGAGCAAGAGTTAAAAATTCATCAAATGGAAGGAATTGAGGCAATCTACTTCTATCCCTTTTAATCTAGATCTTATTGCCCCCTAAGTGTTTCCATAAATTACTGATTATCAACTAAAAACTAAGATAAATAAGGAATCTGAAAATATTTTATAATAAAAATATAAAAATATATTTTGAAATATAAAATTAAGTTGTATCTTTGCGCTCCCAATCAAGAAATATAGTTGTGTTTCGTTTTCATAGTAGTTGTTAATGACAAAGGGGGTGGTTGTTGTGAACTTTTTCAGAATAACTGCCCTCTATTTTTAACTTATCAAAATAATTGAGAATGATTAAAAAATTAGAAATAAGTACAAAAAAGCCTAAGCTGCGTCAAGTGATTGTGTTAAATGAAATTGTAATAGCAGGTGTTGAATACTACCTATTGAAAGGTAAAAGTAAAATTGAGATTCAGTTTCCGAAAAATTTAGTCGAGGCAAATAATTTGCTATTGGAAAATAACAAATTGAGTATAACCAATAGTCTTTATGATAAATGGTTAGAAATAACAACAAAAGAGTTATTTCAAAAATACGCCGCCTCATTATTTGTTCACTTTGAACAGCTCTTTGACATTAGGGAAAAAATTATTACCAATAAAAAACTTTACTACGCTATGCCTAGTTGGTTATATTCTGGGGGAGTATACATTGGAAGTTTCAGCTATAGTTTAGGATCGCTGTTTCAAAATTGGGAGTCCACAGATGAATTGAAATACAACGGCCATTTGATTATAAAAATTGGAGGATCCGCATTAAGTGGTATGAATACATACACAGCCTGGGACCCCATTAATAAAAAAGTAGTTACAGGTACTGTTACTGGATCTATAAATAATTGGCTTCAATATGTAAGAGTTTTTTTGAAATTAAGTGGAGAAAAAAAGGCAAGCAAAGAATTAAACTTCCTCCAGTTAAAGGAATTATTAAAAACGGCAAATATTAATTTATAAAAAATTAAATAGAAAAATTATGAATTTAAAACAAGCGTTGAAACGCAAAAACAGACTAATTGGACAAATTACAGAAGAGTTTAAAAAATTGACCCAATACAATAGCATAGATGAGGGTAATATTCGCCCTTATTCCGCTAGGGAATCCATGAAAAATTGGATGAGCCTTACCGATGATTTGATTAAACTTAAGTGTGAGATACAAATAGCCAACCAACCGGCTAATGAAAAAATATTCAGAATTGCTGAATTAAAAACACAGGCTAAGTTATTAAGGGAGTTGATTTGTACGGATGGAACTTATTATTTTTCATCCAAATGGGGTGATGAAAAGCCTATACCTAAAAGTAAAAACGCAGAAATAGGCGTTTTAGAAAGAGATGAATTGGTTAAAAATTTAGAGTCTCAAATTGAGACATTGCAGGATGAAATTGACCAGTTTAACCATGAAACATTAATTAAATAAAAAAGTTGGGGAAGGAGGGAAAGTAAAGAATATTCGTGCCAATTTGCACAAACAAATCATCAGCATTGTTCTGATACAGATGAATGATTAAGTATTTAAATTTCAAATTTCATCTTTTAAAATTGTGCTATTCAAAACTTAAAACTCAGTTAAGATATTTTTTATTTAAACTCTGACCCCAACCAATTTAAAATTAATTATTGAACCATTAAAAAAAATAAAAATGAAAAATACGAATTGGATAAAAATATTGACATTTTTTTTATTATTAACAACGTTTATTTTAATTCTGCTATTGTATTCAACTGATAAAAGTTATTGTGAATTAGAATTAAAGGCTCAAAATAAAGTAGACAGTTTAGAAATATTGTCAGATAGTTTACGCGAAGAAATATTTGATAAGAGTAATGAGATTGCAATGAATGAACTAATTATTAATGAATTAAGTCAAACAAAAAGATATAGGGAATTGGAAGTTGATTTTGAGAAAGAGAAAAACTTAAAAGCGTTTGAATAAAAATAAATCATGCGAATTCAAATTTCAAAAATTAGTTAAGTTTTTTATTGAAAAATTATGACATTAATAATCCATCCAGAAGATTCAAGTACAGATTTTTTGCAACCAATTTATAGAGATTTAAAAGACAAGACAGTAATTAATGGCGGTTTAACCTACGAGCAAGTGAAAGAGGAGATCAAAAAGCATGATGAAGTTATCATAACTGGTCATGGTATTCACAAGGGATTATTTTCAATGGGAATGTTTTCGAATTTAAAGGAACCAAATTTTATAATCGACAATAGTTTGGCTGATTTGTTGAAACAAAAGCAAAAAATTGTTACTATTTGGTGCTATGCCAAAAATTATATTGAAGCTAATGATATCAACAATTCATTTCATTCTGGAATGTTTTGTAGTGAGGTTGCTGAGGCAATTTTTTGCGGCTTGAAACGTTTAGTTACCCAAAAAATGGTTGATGAAAGCAATGAATGCTTTGCCGATGAGTTAGGTAAATTAATACACCTAAGTCCAAAGGAGATTTTTGAATCAATGCAGGTAGGTGAATACTCGAAATTGGCTAAACATAATCCAGTTGCACTGTACAATTTTGAACGTTTACACTATGATTTTAAACAAAATATCAAAGCATAAAATTATTATATATGAAAAATACTAAGACAACAATAGAATACAAGAAGATCGATAATTCAGTAGAATACTTTAAAAAGTACAAACGAGATAACTTATGGAATTTAAAAAAAGAGGAATGGCAAAAGGCATTTAGGTTTCAATTGTTAATACTTAATACCTATTTGGAACACGGGGCAAGTGAAAAGATGATGAAGTCGTTTATGTACCGTTTAGCATTGGGTTATTGGGGTATACAATGCCAAGGAGGAATAACTTCAGGGATTGTTTCTGCTGCTACAATTGGTAAGCCAACTTCGCAAACAACTGGTGATCATATTTTTGGAGCTGTTGAAATTGGCAAGACTGTTAAAGAGGCATTTGAACATCATCAACGTGATATTAATTATATGGTTGACACCTGGTTATATGAAAACGTATGGTTATGGATGACCATTAAAGTAACTAAGGATGAGCACAAGTCATCAAATATTATTAAAAATGGACACAGCATTGAGGAAAAAATGGAGATGAAGCATTATAAAAGTGTTTCAGAATTAATGGCAAAATTTTAATTATTTATGAGAGGATATTATAAAAATTTACATAATAATAAGCTTATAGAAATTAATATGTCATTGTATGAAAAGATTTCTAAAAGTGATATGGCTGAGATATTAAGTGTAAAGAAAATTTCAAGATCTTATTTTATTTTAAAAATGAATAGGCTGAAAAGTATTCAGTCGGAGGTAGCAAAAATGTTGAAAAATTCAAGTTTTCACGAAATCCAATTGCAGTCTTTAGAGAAAGTAGATAATCTTACCCTTACTATTTTAGCAGAATGCAATTCAGCATTGGAGATTGGTTTGATAAGCTTGAAAAAGAGCCAAGCTATAATTCTAAGCCACAATAAATCTGCATTGGTTCTAAGCAAGTTGAATAAAATATCTGATTTAGCCGCTAAGGAACTTTCATTTTATCAAGGAAATATTTTGGAGTTACCAGCATTAAATCAATTATCTCCAAAGGCATTTGTCTATTTAAATGAATTTAAAGGAGACTTTTTAACTATAGGATCACTTAAAAAAAATCATTTTAAGCCTTAAAATTTTTCATAAAAATTAGTCAACTTGGAAAAGTTATTATTGATATTTTCAATTACATGTTTTGGTATTGCTGCAATAGGTTGCTTGTTTAAATTGATTGATTACTTATTTGACAAGCCTACTGAAAGTAAAGAGGGTATCAATGATTTATCTGTTAATCAACCAACAACTAGACCTTCTATTAATATTGTATCAGGGCCTATTAGTATTATTTCTAATTTCATTTCTAATGTTCAACAAAGTATTTCAAATAATTACAAGTTAAATACTAGTAAAATTCAATTTTGTAGAGAAGTAGTACAATGGACTGGCCCAATATTAAGGGCAAATGGTGTAAAGTATTATCCTTCGATTTCTGTAAAATATAATAGTTCTCCAAAATATTTTGGAGTTTATACTTACTCCGCCAATTCAATCACTATCTATCTTAAAAATCATAAAGGAGACTTGTCTGAAATTTGTTCTACAGTTTTACATGAAGTAATGCATCACATTCAATCTAAAAAAGATCGGGAGTTTAAAAAATTACTCAACTATAAAAAATATGGGTATTATAATAATAGAATCGAAGTAGAAGCACGTGCTTTTGAAAAACAGTATTGTCAAATGTGTATGATAGATTTATGTAAGAAGGGTGTTATTTCTAAATGTTAATTGGAAAGTATGAATTATAGAAAAACAAGTGATATATTAAAAAACGAGCTTGAAAACATTGAAAATCGAAAATTAAAAAGAGGCATAGGAATGAGCACAGGCTATATGGAATTGGATAGAGCATTAGGCGGAAAAGGATTTGAACCAGGCAAGTTATATACTTTAGCAGGTAGACCTTCAATGGGAAAATCCGCTCTCAGTATGAATTTCGTTTATAATTTAATAAATCAATTAGGCGAAAATGAAGTTCTTGTTTTCATTAGTTCGCATGATAGTGAGGTAGTACAAATGCAGCGATTGTTGTCTATAGGATTACAGTTAAATATGAAAAATATTCAGTTGGGAGAACTTACTGAACTTGAAGCTAGTTTATTAAATAGTAATCCATTTTTAGAAATACTTCGCCAAGATAAAATTATTCTAATTGAATCTCCTCAATCAACCTATGAACAGGTTAAAGAGTTGTTGAAAATTTTATCTGACAACGACAAGAAGGTCAAAATGTTAATACTAGACACTATTCAATCATTTCAAACTCCCTATACTAAAAAAAGAGAGGAGGGTATAAAAGAATTAATGCAACAGTTTAAAAACTTAGCAATCGAAAATGAAATTGCATTGCTCATTACAAGTGACGTAAGTCGAAAAGTAGAATATAGGCGAGATAATAAAATTCCTACAATTGACGATATGAAAGTATCGAGGCATATTGGTTATCAATCTGATTTTTGTTTTGTACTAGTTCGGCCGGAATATTATGAAGTGCCAGGAGATGGAGTAAACTCTACCGAAGCTCATATAGTAATTAGAAAAAATATTTATGGACCATTGACTAACGTTATATTAGAAACAGTTATGGAAAAGCAGTTATTTAAATCTCCTCAAATTTTTCAATCTATCTAATTATATATGATGGAGGAGGCAGTGTATTTTGAGATTTAGTGGAATTTAGTGAAAACCAATTCTCTAAAAGACTTTAATAAATTTAAAAAATATTTTTCATGTATAAGAGTCATCAACCTAACCACTAAATATTGATAATTTTTTACATTGAAATTAATTTATGAATAATATAGAAGATAATCGAAAAATGGTTACAGCATTGTCTATGAGAGATGATGATCAAATACCTGAGCTATTTGTTAAATGTGAATGTGCTGAAGAGGCTTTAGAAATATCGTATTATGATGACGATAAAACATTTTACGTTGCATTCTGGGGTACTGGAAGGAAAAAAGTTTCTTTGGTCCCCTGGAGTAAAAGAATCCGAATGATTTGGAAAGTCCTTAGAGGTATTGATCTTTATGCTGATATGGTAGTTCTTGATCATAAGAGAGCTAAACAAACAGCCAATTTTATTAACGAAATACTAAATAAAGCAGAATCAAGTAATAACATTGATAATTAAAAGTATGTTGAAGAGTGAAAAGTAAATTTTATAAACTTAATCACTAATCTGAAAACTAATACTCTAATAATGTGTAAAGTGATAAGTGTAATACTAATGATTGTCCTAATGACATCCTGTAACCCGTATATGCATATCGGGGGAGCAGCAATGCGAAAGTATAATCTATCTCAAAATAAATATACGCCAAACAACCCATATACAAACTATAGGATGGCTAAACCCAAAAAGCAAAGGGAACATAGATTCTTATTTTGGCTGTGGAGAAATATATAATATGAAAAGCAATAAAGAGGTAATGGAATATTCATATCCTTACACAATACGTTATTAAATTATTGAAAATTTGCCGATTATTATTTAGTTGCCTAGGGGTTATTTCAAAAGATTAGTCAATATAGAAAATAAACTAAATCAGAATAATTAGTTTCTAATAATGTTGTTATCATCGTGTATACTTTTTTTTGTTAGCATTTAGTTAAACTCTTTGTCATTACATTCAGTCTGAGTAATAAATCGACTAATCTTTCGTTATCTATTAATTAATTAAATCTTTTTATAATGCTCAAATACCTTGCTATCCTATTGTTTCTATTTTTCTTTGGAGCTAGTCCAAGACAAATTAAACCTACCGAGTCTTTCCCCGCAATCGAGTCAGAATTTCCTCTATTATGGAAAACAAAAATGGGTTGTGCTAGTTTTCGAACCAACATTATTGTAAATAAAGATGAATTAATTATAGGATCTAATGGCAGTAGCTTTATGGATCATAATATTTTCGATAAGCAATCAGGTGTTTATAGGATTAATCGTGTAACAGGTCGTATTAATAAATTAATTGCCAATCAAGCATTTGGTGATATGGATGTAAATGGTGTGTTGCAGTTAGATAATAAATTGTATTTCGGAAATGACAACGAAGAGTTTTTATGTAGTAGTATTGATGGGGACATTATATTCAGAAATTCAACTTCTGGTGATATAGAGCATGAGCCTGTATTAATAAATAATAATGGAACACCCGCTATTGTATACGCATCTGAAAAAGGTGAAGTCAGAGCTATTTCTCCTTCAACAGGAATTACTATTTGGTCTTATTATACACCAGATTTTAAAGGGTGGAAGCCAGGAGATAATCGCATTGTTTTTAAAATTGGTTCCTATTTTTCTAATACGAGCTCTTTTTTTACTAAACCTCTTCTTTTAGATATTAATAAAGATGGTGTAATGGATTTAGTTTATCTAACCTATGATAATAAATTATATGCTATTAACGGTGCTAACGGACATTTATTATGGTTGCTGAATAGTGATTCAAAGATGAACTATATGTGTACAATTGTAGGAAATACAGATCAAAAGAAAATCCAAATGATTTCCTCTGAAATAGATTCAGCGCAAGTCTATAGTAGCCATTTACTAACCATCAACCTGAGGGGTAAAATAGTTAAATCTGAAAAATTAAATAGCGGTTATGAATATTATGATGCCAATAGTCTAAATGCTATTCCTTTTACAAATGGAAGCGCTATTATGTGTACAAGAAATGCATTGTTAATTAGTGATGGAAAGAACAACTACAAATCAATTGATCGAACTATTGAATATTCAAGGAAGGAGTATTTTTCAGACAGTATAGTGACAGATATTAGAAACAGTAGAGATGCTACAATTGGAGATAAAGTATTTTCTTATGAAGGAAGTAAAAAAACTGTAATCGTCTTGAATCAATGGGATGTTACTCAAGAAATGACTGGTTTTATAGAATTGGTTTCACTAGATCAACAAAAAGTACTAAAAAGATTTAAAATAAATGCGTACAGCGAAATGCCTCCAGTTGTCTGTGATGTTAATAAGGATGGATATTTAGATCTGCTAATAAATAGTAAAGATGGTTTTCTTTACTGCTATAACTTAAAAGTAAAGGAATAAGAAGAAAACTGATTTTAAAATCTTTGAAAACAAATTAGCTAAAATTATGAGAATTCAAAATAATAAAATAAAAAAAACTGCATTAGCTTTTTTCCTATTGTCAATTATAGTAGGAGGCTGCAATATATTTAATGGAAAAACAAAAGGTAGTCAAGTAATTGAACCTCCAGTAGTAGCTGCAGATATACCTTTCAATGAATACTTTTTTGATAAAGACAGTAGTAGATTAATCAAGCTATCAACAGGAACTTTTATAAATATTCAACAAAATATATTTGAAAGGGAAGATGGTAAACCTCTCGAAGGGCAGATTACTCTTAAGGTTCGTGAATTCCACAGTGCATATGACATTCTACGTTCAGGTATACCAATGAGTATTAATGATAGTCAAAAAAATTTTTTACAATCGGCTGGTATGATTGAGTTGAGGGCTAACAATAATGGCAATGAATTAAAGGTTAAGGAAGGTAAACAAATTGAAATTGCTTTGGCAGGGTACAATTTATCTAATGGCTATGATTTATATTATACTTCTGATGGAAGTAGTTGGTCACAGACTGGACGATTTGTATCTGATAGCAATTTCCAAAGAAACAATAGAATAAAAGAACTTTCCATTATTCCTAAGGTGCCATCTGATACAGTTGACATGGGCAAAGACTTTATTTTTTCTTTGAAAGCAGACTTAACGGAAGTTCCTTATTTAAAACCATTTTCTAATTTGCAATGGCGTGTTTCTAAAAAAGATGTGAGTCCAAAAGTAATTGAGGCAATACGAAAGATTTGGGATGAAGTTTCTATTAGGCAAATTAAAGGCAATAAGCTAGAAAATGAGTTGGTGTTTAAAAGAAACCAGTCAGACACTTCAGGTAATCAAACTGTTCAGCAATTGGTAGTTAAGGCAAGTCCTATAGTCGGTGGAAAAAATAATAGAGAGGATCGAAAATTATTTGCCGAACAAATGGATCAATATAAAAATACGCTTGCAAAAATCGAAGAAGAGAAAGTTAGATTGTTAAAGGAAGCAGACATTCTTAATTCATTTAAGATTTCAAAAATGGGAATTTGGAACATCGATAAAATAATGAAACGAGACGACTTCATTTTAGTAAATGCATCTTTCGATTTTGAAAAAGAAATTAATCGTGATATTAATAAATTGAAAGTCTTTGTGATTTATGAAGATGATAATTCTGTAATTCCTTATACCGCTGTCCAATGGAATAAAATTGGCATTAAGTTAAATGCAAAAGTAAGTTTGGTAGCAGTATTACCTAAAAATGAACTTGCTGTGATTTCATCGGATGAACTTCAGCGGCAATTGAAAGGAGCCTCTCGTTCAATTTTATTTGCTACAAAGCGAGTAAGTGGAATTGATTATTTACAGAAGATTAAAATGTAAAATTGGCTATAAATAAATTATTCAAATACTTTTTTACATTCATTTATTTTGCTTTATTTTTTGTCAATTTTTCTTTTTATTAAATACTATTTTTTATTTAATTCTATATGAAAAAAGTATTTATTCTATTAATGCTTTCAGCAGGATTTATATTTGTTTTTGCTAAAAAAAACTATTTAAATCGAAGTTTTAAATTCACTATGACTAAATCTGTGAATTGTAAAAATTGCGAAATTAATTTTAATGAAAGAAATTCAATTCATATTCTGGCTTCAAAAAAAAGCAGCTTGCACAGTCCTATTAAAAAAGAGATAGGAATAAAAAAATATTTAAAAAATAAGAGTCTTATACCTTTGAAAGACGGGGAAGGGTATATAATTGATAAAATGCCATACTCCTATCCGTTTTTAACCGCAAAAACTATTTCATTTATAGAAGCACTAGGAATGGAATTTAAAACTGCCTGCGAATTATCCCATTTACCCTGCAGACCGTTTATTATTACTAGTGCATTGCGCACAAAAGAAACAGTAAATAAATTACAATCAATAAATCCAAATGCAATAAAGGGGAGTACCCATTTGTATGGATGCACATTTGATATTGCATGGTCAAGGTTTGGTTACGGAAATGACCCTGACCAGGAAATGTTGGATTTATTAATTCCCTGTTTAAAAAATATGCAGAATAAAAGGAAATGCAGAATTAAGTTTGAAAGGAATCAAGCATGTTTTCATATTACTGCACTACAATAACTATGGATTTAAAAATTATTTTTAACAAAGTTGTAAATAAAATAAGTTGAAGACCCTTCTTTTGGCAATTGTGCAATTAATTTATTTATTGTCCTGTCAGCAAAATAAAATAAAGCAACCTTCAAGGACTATAAGAGTCGAAAAAGTAGAGGGCAATTTGGGCGCCATACATATTATACCATTGGGAAAAGTTAGAAAGGATTTGATAGAAGATGTAATTGATGGTTTACAAAGCTTTTATCATCAGGAAATAATTTTAGAAAGTACTGCTTTATTGACGGAAGACTTATTAGCACCCAGTGGAACAAGATACAATGCGAATGAAATATTAAATAAATTTAATTCGACAAAGAATATTTTAATTATTACAGAAAAGGATATCTCTACATTTAAAGGAATAAAGCAACCTGAAAAATTTTACAATGCCCCCGTAAAAGGAATAACAAAGGAATGGGGGATTTTTGGGCTTGGTTTACGGCCAGGAAATGTTTGTGTCATATCTACATTTGAAAAACGACTTGGTAAAAATTCAACCCCTAGATTACTAAAAGAACGTCTGCAAAAAATAGCCATTCACGAGGTGGGGCATAACAAAGGGCTAGAGCATTGCAACAAAAATACTGAATGCTTAATGCATGCTGCCGATGGATCCATTAAGCAGGTTGACCATGAAAAGTTATTTTTTTGTGATAACTGTAGAAAAATATTAGGCATATAATACCTGTTCAGTAAGTATACTTTATAATATTCGAATGTTTATATACCCTATCAAATGAAAAAATTATTTATTTTAATAGTACTATCTCTTTTCTTTCAATCCTTCAATGTTTTGAACTCTGATAATGATATTGTTCAGTTAGCTCACAAAATACAAGCAAAATACAAGGTTCCTAATGAGAAATATGTAACGATTATTGATTATAGCAAATCAATAGCAAGTACTCGACTCTACCTTGTAGATGTAGAAAAAAATCAGATTGTTATGAGGTCCACTGTAGCCCATGCTTTGAATTCTGGCGTATTTTATCCCACTAAATTTAGCAATGAAAAGGGTAGTAATAAGTCTTGTTTGGGAGCATTTAAAACTATGCAAACCTATTATGGTAAATATGGGTACTCGTTACAAATTGAGGGGTTAGATAATGGTATAAATTCCAATTCTTTGGGGAGAAATATAGTTTTTCATTCTAACAAAAAAATGAAGTATAAATGGACTTTAGGTTGCTTTGCAACTCCAGAAGAGATCAATCAAAAGCTGATTGATAAAATAAAAGGCGGCACACTTGTTTATGCGTTTAGGTAATTGTATTTGAAAAAAATTTGAAATTTATAAGATGACATTTGTTACATTTTTTATATGATAGGATTACTTTGTTATTAATAAGTGGATAAGACTTGATCCTTTTATTATCTTGAATCTTTATCAATTTTTCTATTTTTGAAATGATTGTGTAATGCTATTCCCCCACCTAATACTAACAAAATTGCAAGTAAATTTTTTAAGAATTTATTCTGATTTTTAAGTTTTGATTCTCCTTGAGGGTCCTCATTTCCTCCATCTGGTTCAGGATTTGAATTAGGCGAAGTCGAGGGCTGTTGTACAGGGCTTGCAAATTTCATAGCTTCTTCGAATCCATTGTCATTTAGTAATTGCCTACTCATAATTTATATAATTTTATATAGTTGTTTTCTAGTCTTGAGTATCCATAAGAACCAACAAATCGAACGTTCTGTCCATCGATTTCTTTGAAGGAGGTCATTAGCGACCAATTTATTTCTTCAGCTTTAAGAATATTTGGATTTATTGGGGTAGAACCATACAGTTTGTAAAAATTTCGAAAAATTGATTCTGTACATTTAATTTCTTTCAGTAATTGCTTGATAGCTTGATAGTTTT
>Ga0214919_10006962_pt1 | contig 15381 bp, 17 predicted proteins | sample LL1503_MetaG_FD_177994 | JGI IMG/M metagenome (GOLD analysis project Ga0214919, IMG submission 177994) | Freshwater microbial communities from Lake Lanier, Atlanta, Georgia, United States - LL-1503 | ecosystem: Environmental > Aquatic > Freshwater > Lake | place: USA: Georgia | collected... | reverse complement strand
CACTATTATAATCATCACTTGTTCTCTGATACGGGCTTTTCGCCGCTAATAAATTTATTTATGGCAATATTCAGTAGAATACTACATTGAAAAACAAGTTTTCAATATTGTAGATTTATCTACAATGTCATTATCGTTTAAGCATGCAGAAGACTTAGAGTGTTATTTTTATATGAAATCCTATCAGAATGTTTCGCACACACTGTGTCTTATGTAAAGATCCACAACTTTCCCCAATCTTTACACTAGAGAACTATCCTATCACTCCCTCATCTAGTACTACGGGGCCAGAAACAGATGAAACCGAGGACTGTACCTTCGCTGCGTGCTCCGCATGCGGGGCCCTCCAGCTCCAGAATCTTATTGACCCTGTAAAACTCTATCAGCACTCGCACAACTCTACAGAGAACACCCCGACATGGAAAGAACATCACAAGGCCTTTTCCGAGTTTATTGTGTCTGCGTCGCCCGGGCAAATTCTTGAGATCGGAGGAAACTCTGGTACCCTGTATAAGTTTCTTTCGGACAGAATCTCAGATTACACCATCCTAGATATTTGCGATAGCGAGAAACGCCCCCAAACCGTAAAATTCCTCAAGGGCAACTGCGAGACTTTTGATCTTTCTGGCCACCCCCACATCGCAATGTCCCATACCTTTGAACATCTGTACTTTCCCCGAACCTTTGTGGAAAATCTGGCCAAGGCCAACGTCAAATCCATCTGTATATCCATTCCAAACATGGACCATCTTCTGGCATCGAAGAATATCTTACTTCTACACAATGAACACACCTACTTCGTAGCAGAAAAGGAACTCACCTATCTCTTCAGCCTCGTAGGCTACTCATGCAAGAGATCCGAGGCATTCAAGAAACACTCCAGCTTCTACGAGTTTATCCCTTCGGGCACCCATGCCGTCCCCATTTCTCCCCGCCAAGAACTCGCCATCAACCTGAAAGAAATTCTGACCTCATTTGAAACCTCCGTGCGCGCCGTAACTATAGATACCCCCTTCTTCATCTGTCCGGGTGGCCACTATGGGCAAAAAATCGCCTACTATCTCCGACCCTTTCACCAGTATATTCGTGGCTTCCTGGATAATGACACCTCTAAACAAGGTCTGCGCGTCTATGGTACCAATGTAAAGGTCTATTCTCCTGACGTCCTACGGGAGTTTCAGGAGACTAGAGTTTGTGTGGTTCTATACGCGGGACCCTATACAGAAGAACTAAAGGCGCAACTCGGCCTACTCCATTCTGATATACAGTATATTACCCTAAGCTCCTAGCTCATTTATTCTAGAGAGAATCGCATCCAAAAAATATAACTTATACAAGCGTATAGCATATATTATACTTTTTTGAAGAATCCAGGGATTCCATTCACTGCGTATGCCCTTGTACCATCTCCAACAGTCTTTCCTCGTGTTACGGATGGTTCATTATGCTTTTCGTATAGTTCTTTTTCCAAGACTGCTATATCTGGGTGCAATTCATCTGCCTCTACAGCTTTTCTTACAAACTTACCATCTTTTGTTATATGAATATATATATACTCCCCCGCTACCGGAAATGCCTCAGATAAAATTCCAAAAGACATCATTGGCTGCGCTGAACAGAAGCCGTACATATTGTGGTTCGCTTGAACGTATTCCTGTGTTTCTGTGCGCTCGGAGCCTTTATAGTCGATATCTCCAATGGAAGAAAATACCTTTATGGCACTTTGCCGATTCCATAGCTTTGGTTGAACCGTAAACACTAAATTTGTATGTTGCTGCCAGAGACCACCTTTTAGATTCATAATATATAATGTATCAGTTATCTGAATTTGTTTCTCGCAATCTAAATCACGTATAGCTAAATCAACAGAATCAATATTCATCTCTCCCATCTTGTTAGCCAAGGTTTCTATGGCTTGTGTATCATACTTCAGTAGAATATCGTTCTCTTGAGAAACTATACAATATGGGGTGACAACTTTATCCACGCAATATGCCATGCGTTTTGTATATGCTATTTTATCATCATAAAGGATTGTCTCGTAGGTAAGCCCCTCATTATCCCCAGTAAACTCTTTATCAAGAAAGAAGTATAGTTTCTGTTCCGCACCCTTGAATAGCTTACTCAAGTAATGTACTTGTATCTGTAATACATCAAAGACACTGCTATGCGAATATATACAAATTGGCACGGTGTTACCTCCCCCGCCTATCCTATGTCTATGATTCTTATGCTTCCTTGATCTTTTTCGCTGAAGGCTTTTTTTATTATTCCTTGTCCTCTTAACCATCCTATAGTAGCTTTCGTATTTGTATGTGGAAACCTAATAGCTTTCCGCATAAAGATACATAAGAGTGTGTAGTAATATTTATTATTGACTTCCTTAATATGCCGATAGAGTATCTAGAATCTTCTCTAATGTAACATCATTGCAATCGCGTACAGGAAGTATATTACCTCCAGAAGTTCTTGCAGATTCGATACCATACGCGGAATCTTCCAGTATCAGACACTCATTTGGATTCAGCCCGTATACACGATACAGAGTTAAATATGGTTCGGGGCTCGGCTTGGGAGCGGACGTGTCTTCATTGGATATTATACCAGAGAAATACTCTTTTACCCCCATGCCAGACAAACATGCATCAATCGTACTGCGAATGGAGTTGCTCACACAAAATATGTTGTACCCAAGGGCATCTAGCTTCACACAAATATCTTGCACCTTCTTATCTGGACGTATATACTCCCCTATTCTTATCGCAGTAAGATCCTGCTTAAGCGCATATATTCTCTCAGCCGTTTCCGAGTCAATCCCCAGCTTCTTCAACTTATACTTGGTTGGCAGAGCATTTAACTGCGCATCATGATGCTCCCTGGTTAGCGTGTGTTCAGGTAGAACTGTTAATACCGCCTGTATAAAGACTTTCGCATGGAAATCACAGCCATCAAAGAGCACCCCGTCCAAATCAAACACTATATTTTTAATCATAGGCCATCTATACTATATACTTATTTTGCGAAGGTATGCGGTTGGGGAAGAGATCTTTGTATCTATAAACTCGTATTCTCCGGGAATCTCCTTCAAAAATCGGTCTACACCTTCACTCTCATCCCACTTGTTCAATCCATCCAAGTTTCCCGATAAGATTGCCGGGTTGAAATAATCAAAACCAATAACCTTCATCAGACTATTTGGTTCATACAGGGCCTTTAGCTTCAAAAAGATTGCTATCCCCGCTCCTTTGAATACACCGAACTCGAGAATATCTCCTGAAAACTCCTTGACTGTCGCATAGAGTTCAATCTTCTTTGCCATCTTGTTGAATATGCGTTTATCGGCTGAAAACATTAGAGTATTATATGAATCATATATGCCTTGCTGTGTCGCACTAGTATTATTATATATGTCAGTCATCTAGTAATAGTATGCGATTTTAAACAATATTTCCAGAATACGTTTCTATGGGGTATTTATTAGTAGTAAACTTAATATCCAGAGGGATCGCATTGAGCTTGATATTTCTTCCCTTCCATATGTTTGCATGAAAGTACTCATCTTCTTTAGCCCCACCCTCAATAGGTAAAAACCCCCCCTTATCTATTACATTTTTATGAAATATATATAGCAGATCGTCTAATATCGTAGCTTTATCTTGGTTGTTGCTGCTCAAAGTATTATTATGAATACAGTTCTTTATATGTGTATATATCCCTACACCTCCTACGCTACAAGCATTCTTATTTTGTTTTTTCCCACGATACTCCCTTGCCCTAGCATTTATAGCATCCTTGGGTAGAGCATCAAAGTTAATGGTATTGTAGTCAAGGATTTTTACGCCGGGACGAAATTTCACGAACCAATCATAGTTAAGCTCGCCTTTGTACTGTGTTATAAAGTCGCACATTTTTGATAGCTGACCCTTAGTATTCACGTGTGTAAATTTGAAGTCTATGATACCCGAGTAGTTACTAAAGTTATTATCACCACTTATACCCGCAACGTCCACCGTATACTTCGTTGAAAGGTGCGCGATGTATTTTGATAGCTCCTTCATTGATTCTGTAAATTCTGAATCAAGAGTATTATTTACTATAATAAATAATATACTCTCCCTATTACCTCCATGCGATACTCTGCGCCTTGACCGCGTTCTCCTTTTTCTACTACGCAGCTTTATTGTGTTCCTATGGATACGGCTCATCTAATCCTGCTTCACAATAATATTAAGTAAACTCTTTATAGTCTAAGGAATATTTCTTCTCTACTTCTTCGTTTTGTAGCTTTATTATCTGTGTATACATGGCGAAAAAACTGCCGTAAAGTTCTAAAATAAGCTACTCATTTTTTGAAGGGAGTACCTTGTTTTAGAACTTTTACTGCATTTCCGAAAATCTTTATTTAAGAAACTAGGGGTTCTTAAATAAATATTTGACGGTACAGAATTATTCAGTGTAAAGACAATGGCCTTTTTGCGCCTTCCTTCAGGTTATAGCTACTTTTCCGTGGCTTCACATGCGAGGAATAGCCTGTGCGTTTACCCACCACCCTACTTTTTTGAACGAATCACCCCCATCCAGTAAGCCAAGGTTAGCCGCTCATTCTCAAACTTCTTCTTTCCAAAGGAGTCCAAGGTACTCTTCAATAGCTCCTGTGTTATGTCACCCCATTTGTTCACAATCAATACGGGAAGCCCTTCATACAGCTTGTCAATACCACTTGTTTGTACAATAGGAATACATCCCAGACATAAAGCCTCCCATGTTCGGTGACAATCTAGACCACACCCGTGCGGAGACAAGACAAATGCATACTTACTCTGATTCGTCCACGTATCTGTTCTAGATACCTTCGATGGCTCATAATACACAAGCTCTTTTGGTACAGACGTACTAGCATTATCTCTGTTTTTATAAGTATTGCATACTGATGACCTTTTCCCCATACTAAAATGAAAATTCGAATAACATAAAAGCTCCCGTTCAGAAAGGGGCTTCGCGGCGTCACGAATCTGCATCAACTCCTTCTCCTGTTCTAACGCATTTGGGCCAACATGATAAGCAAGCCCTATCGGGATCCGAGTCAACTTTGGATGATCCTTCATCGCATTTTGAGAAAACCAATGAATTATCTTTTCTGACTCTATGAACTGCTTGAACTCATCGTCAGATTTAAATACACCATCGGGGATCTGGTCATCCGAATCTCCGGAAACAAGAATAAAACTATTCGGGATACTCTCCATCTTTTTCACAAGATCGGGAATCGCAGCAGTGTTAACATACGCAACTGAGCCATTCTGTATCGCAGCAAGATCTATAGATGTCGATTCAACACTTGATGATCTATTCGCTGGTACTAGGTCACACGATTTCATTATTCCATACGATGATACATAGACAGCACTTTTCTCACTTAGATTGGCAGAACCACCTTTTTTGCTTCTACTCCGCCGCTTTTTGTTTCTACTCCGTTGATTCCTATTTTTTATCTTTCTGGTTCGCCTACGAAGGTTGGCCATCTATTTGGCTTATACATATTACTTTGTAAAGACATTCTGAATACCCTCAATCTGCTTCCATCGCTCAGGAAACTTGAATTCACTACTGGGGCGCCCCGTGATCCAAGATGACGGATATATGATAGTGGATGCTTCATTTTGGTCTGCGCCCAGAATCGCACCCCAGGTACTAAAGGTCGACGCAGATATACACGCGCCCCCAAGACATAGCGACATGAGGTACATTGTCTTCAACTCATCTTTCATATCATCCGGGTTATCAAACCACCGAAGCTTCGGTGACTTTTTGGACCACTCCTGCTCTTTACACCATGGAGTATCATCAGAAACTATGTAGATATCTGGTATCTCATTCGCCCCATCTAGTGCAGCCAGGCCCCTCGTGTAATAGTCATTGTTTAAACTCAACAGGTACTCATAATCACCCTTGCGCACATGCATAAACGCAGATGTAGGCTTTATGGTTTCCTTGAAGCCAGGATACCGGGCTCCAAAGATTTCTGCATACTCCTTACGGATAACTGGAATGGCCTCAGTTATCGCAGGATAGTTCTGAAAGTAGGAATCCCCCATAATCGTGTTCCGCCCACTGTTCTCGCTCGCCGGTGAGTACGCCCAATCCTTGTGACTCTCTGTGCTTTCTAAGGTCATCTCGCTTAATAGGCGCTTCGCACCATCTATGCGCTCCTTCATCGTTGATTTGTCTACAGGCTTCCCCTGCTTGAACAAAATGTCCCTGTAGTCTTTGTCTGAATGCTCATTGGTATAAGGCAGAAGACATAGCGGCGTTCCAAGTTTCTGTTTTACAACTATTGCAGCCGCATAGACGAACATCAGATTTCCCAAGCCACTATCCGGTGGGAAAGATACGAATAAGCATTTCTCTGTAGAGTTCGGGTCGCCACCCCGATGCTTCCGTCTCCGTGTGCCCCTTCGTTTATTTCTTCTGCGTGAACGATGCCTTACCATTACTAAGATGGGTTACGATTATATTTCATATAGCTTCTGCTTATGAACTCTTTCTTGTAGCATATATAGGAATTTTGGATGGTTCTATAGTTTTACTCCGTCCCTCTATCTCTTCATCTATTATAACTACGTGCTCATTGTGCGGAGGAGACTTTACTAGTACACTAAATACACTCTGGTCATGACGATTCTCGTAAAAGGCTGGGCGCTTCACCTTTGCTTCTTCATTGAATACGTTGGTAAACAGCTCCGGGCGCTCCATTGCCGTCTTTAACCATGCAGATACAAGCGCCATAGACCCCTTACATTTACGGTAAATACTAGCCCCAGTGAGTACCTGATTTGACTCTGCACGATCATTTTCTGGGGGTATCCCAAAATGCTCAAATATCGCAGATGTTGTCCAGTTATTCTCTGGAAATTCCAATCTCATAGCAAGTACGCACTTACCAGAATCCTTTGAAATCATGTTGATATACTCTTTTAGACGTGGAACGCCCGCTGGCTGTAGGGTACATCCAGCGTCTGTGTATACCAATATATCATCCTCATTCAACTGATTCAACATATCATTGATTATATACGGCTTCCATACCCAATATCCACCTCCACGAGGCTCCTGTAGAGTTTGACCAACGGCTGCCTTAAACTCCTCACTCAAATCTTCAGGGGAATATATCCGTATATTACCATTAAAGATATTCATCTCTTCCGCCTGCTTCTTTATCCGCTCTTTCGCACCTTTATAACCTTCATTTCCATAAGTTACAAAATTAATCGTTGGCTCTGCGCCTCCTCCTCTTCTTCTTCGTCCCCTCAATTGTAGTTTCGTCCTACGTTTACTCCGCCCTCGATGGACCCGTTTCCTAGTCACCATACTATAAGAAGTGTATATTTAAATTACAATGGCGAAATATAGAGTTATATAGTCAGCTCATAGGGATTTCCTACAGTATCCAATGAGTATACTTTTTTCACATGCTCACGGCTATATTTTAAATCAGTATACAGCTCTATAACATCATATCCAAAGAGCTTATGAAAGGTGCCAACATTCGATAAATAATAGCTCCACCCTTTCTTACATCGCACAAAGACTGCCGTCGCAATCAATAACTCTTCCATCTCGACCTTCCGCTCCTCAGGCCTCCAGTCACGCATCTTTTGATTATCTGCGCCACGCTTATGCACTGGAGTAAGAGTCATAATGTTACAAGATGGAAACTTATCCTTTATTATCTCAACACAAGTATAATCATCTGTTTGAAGATAAATATTTCTCCCATCATCCTTTATATCTGTTTGCGCCAAAATATCATCTATCGCAATAAGCGGCATCTCAATTACCTTATCTCCTCTTCGAATGTATAAGGAGGTAAACTCGCCGCCTATGCTGTCCGCATAGTCATCTACTTTCTTCTGAAGCTCAGATGTCAGTACAAAAATATTTTTTATTGCCGCCACATACTCACGCAAGGAAAACTGTGGCAGATCCATGGGGTCCGGGTGCCGATATCTCTTTACCTCCGTATATTTACCAGCATCCTTAAAGTCATTTAGTGAAGAAAAATAGTCGTGCCACCCTTTTTCATATGTGTATTGCCAGTTGTCATTCTCAATAAAGAATGGTAGACCCTGCTGCTTTGCAAACATGTACACTCTACATGTATAGAAAAAAGATGAGAAAAATCCTACGCCTGGATGTAATACACATACAATGGCCGTGGAGCCCCCCCCACCCTTGATGCGGCTTCGGCGCCTTCGGCGGATGCGCCGCTTACGTGTTTTATTGCTCCTACTCACCATCCTATACTACTTATAGATTTAAAGCACATCTCTTCAAGAGAAACATGGAGCCCTGTACACCCCTCGAAGCTTTGCGCAAACCAAAGATATTCAACATGTCTATCTTTGATTGGGTTACTTCCCTGCTCGGAGCGGCACTTCTCGGCTGGTGGCTGGGGATAAGTGGGCTCCAGTGGATATGGTTTCTGGTGGCATGGATTGCGTTTGGCGTGCTGACCCACTACGCATTTGGCGTCAATACCATGCTGGGGTATTATCTGGGGCTCAATCCGGCGCCCTGAACGGAAGGAATGCCTCTCATAATGTATATGTACGCTCACCCCATAGCTTCATACAAGCCTCATCATAGGGATACTCCTGAAGCTCTTCAAATGTTTGACCAGTATACTTATTTGTAAATGCGCCAGGCATCTTATCTATATTACCGCATAATGAGCATGTGTCAATAGAGGATACAAGCCCTAGGCCAAAGGCTGTGAGCCCTATAACACGCTCTGTATCTTGTAGTACGTGCTTCCGTTGCTCATATCCCATAAACTTGTCAAAGGGTATTGCGGCCCATAAGCGCTGTATAGACTCGTACGTACCGAACACACTGTTTCCAATGCATCCAGCATAGTCATCCGGTCCAAGTTGGTATTTCTCTATCTCCGCATTGACATACTCGCGTATGGAGGGCTCCTGAATGTGTGTCTTTTCATGTGAAATAAAGAACCAGATAAATCCGAAGGGCCTGTCTAATCGCTCCTTTACAAAGCGTCCTTTTAATATCATGTTATCATTGATAAAGATTGCCTTTCTTTTCTGCTGGTTGTACCGCGAAAGATAATCTTTAAAGCATCCTATTGATGAACTGTTTGGTATTGGATTCTCTGTCCATACAGCACCAGATATATCATAGCCGGCCTTATCCACCGCGGATGGGCTTTCGCAAATAATAATATCTGCGGCGGGATAATATAGCTGAACAGCACGCACACAATAGTTGAGCAATGTTACATCTTTTGCACTGCTCCGATAATGAGGGATATAAAATACTAAATGCTCTTCTTGAAATCCCTCACGAGTTCGAAAGGAATATAGATATGCGCACGCAATGGAAATCAATAGTACTATTAATAGTATTGGTTTCCATGACCCCTTTCTAGCCATTCTAGTCTAGCAGTACATCTTTTAACGCCCATTCCAGACCTTTATAATAGAGTCCTGAATACCCGTTTTATCAGCTAAATACATGTCCAAGGTGCGCTTCTCATTTCCTGGATATTTCATTACGTTCATCTCATACACGTGGCCAAACAGACTTACCTTCTCCTTCGGCTCCACAAAGGCGCACGCAACGCCTATGGCGGATTCTAACCCTATGCGCATTGGACGACCCCTAACGCTGGACACCCACGCACTGATTCCCACTTTCTCTTCCAGTCTATCTATAAATTCTGCCGTAATAACCATCATGCTCCCCCAACATCCCGACCATTTCCCAGAATCAAAGAGGGCCTCAAGCTCTTCAGGAACCTTTGTTTGTTGCAGAAGATTCCGTGTATCTTCAGCATACCCTGTCACATTTCCAATCTCGTATAAAAACATATAGTCATTCACATCGTCATACCGTACGGATTCATTCAGAATCATAGAATCCTGGATAAAGATGGCCTTCTTGAAGGGCTTCCGCTTCAGCATGTACCAATATGGTAAGTATTCACCCGCGCCAGGATATTCGCTCTGAATCACCTCCACATTCGTCATTGGATGGTCCTCTAAAATCTCCTTATCGGAGTTATCATCAATAAAGATAATCTTGAGGTCGGGATGATACCGCCGTATGGCCTCATAGCAGTCCTTGTACAGAATATTCTGCTGCGCCTTGCGCACACAGCGCGGGACAATGAATCCAACCTCTTCTTGCTCCTGGAATCCTTCATATTCTGCGCGCATGAATATTCCATACAGTATAAGTACACATACAATTACTAAGAGTATGTCTACATATCTGGGGGGCCGCAGCCTCATTCTATAGTAAACTGAGAGAAAATGGTCTGTGCATCCGGCAACGACTGTAAGACAATGTAAGGCACGCCATCAAACTTGCTCGGGTTAGTGTCCAGAATAATCCACTTCTTCACGTGCGCCTGCGCGGCCGCATTAAAACATGGAATCAGAGGCCCGGAATTCAGACCAAAGATGTATTTGGCATGGGTGGATACTGCGCCTATATCCTGTAGGCCCAGACCCCCATCCATCGTACAGGGTATACTCGGATCTACGGGAGTGGTTGTCACGACCCGAAAGCGCTGGCTTATCTCGCGAATCAAGGCATCCATCTGCGCCTTGTTGTAGAGAAACTGCCCCGATTTCGGCTCCGCATTCAGGATAAGAATATCCACATTCTTGTATGTGTCATCCAGCCCCTCATAGATGTCCAGTAAATAGTCCTCTTTCTGAAACAAGGAGGTGTCAACACCCTTATCTTCCAAGCTCAATGTGCGCAGCATATTCCTATATAAAAGGGAATAATACGCGCTAAAGTTACTCCATACCGTCAAGCCGTCAATAGGGTCCTTCATCCAAAAGACAGTAGCATCAGAAGGGGCCGCGGATGCATCCAACTCCACGCAGCCCCCATCCACATACCGCTGAAGCTCCTCCACCTTCCCAATATTCCCCACAGGATAATGATAGTGAATAAAAATATGATTGGCCTTCAACAACGCAGCATTGTTGTACAGAAACTTCAGGTTCAGGATATTGTCCCCATAATGCCCGCCGTTTGTGAAATGAAACTCCCGACGGCCTTGAAAGGGTTCGCGGACGATGCGCCCGGGTGGTTTGTAGGCATATGCGAGCGCCGCTAGGGACAGCAACGCCACACACCAGACGATATAGATGTGTAAGGACGAGCGCCTCATCTTACAGATCCATAAGAAAATCGGTTGCTAAACTGGCTTCCAGGTATCCAATGGCTTGTGCCAGAAGTCCTGATAATACACAGTGCCCTGGTTCAGCAGCGCGGCCGAATACGACAGTGAACTTTTTGCCGTCACCAACACCTTTGCCGTAACGAAACTATGAAAGGTCTGGCGTATATCCTCATTCAACTTACACGTGATATTCTCGCCCAGCAGATCCGAGAAATCGGCCAGACTCCCCTCCGAATGGAGCGTAATCTTGTGGGTAGGATACTCCTTTCTTAGCATTGCGAGAATAGTCATATACTGTTCATTTGTGGTGTACCGCTCGCCGTCATTGGCCAAAACATCCCCGCGCCGTACATGGACCGCAATGTCATTATGTTCAATCATTGGCTTCTCTGTACTTAAATAAAAGTCACGGATGCGCTTGATAATCTGTGGCGTATAATACTCACTAGGACGTTCCGAGAAATGGACTTCATCAGAAAAGGGCTCTATGGTGAGAGTATCCACCTCAGCAGCCATAGGACTCGTCTTGATTCCAATAAAGGCATTGAGTTGGCTTGGATTTCCTCCGTGTGCAACCTGGGTGAGGGGACTATGAACATAGGTCAGCCCCTTGGAGGCCGCATAGGCTATTCCCGACATTAGGGCATGATACTGCGCACCAAATCCGTCATACGTGGGAGGCACTACAGTGTAATAGGTTTGCTGTGGCGGGTCCTGGAATCCCTCCCGTCGCTGTAGATATAGAAGCATCACGATCACTATAGCTGCGAGTATGTATACCCGAACCATCCTACTATTAGGTGAGATTCAACCATTGCGATGCGTCTACGGCTAACTGGGGTTCCACCCTCGATGCCCAACGTTGCGCACACGATTCCTCTGTCACATCTGCCCAGTCCTCGACTATCCAGCATCCTCCAAGTTTCTCGTACATCGGGTCCAGATAGGATGTCTTGATAATCGGAATGCCGCCGAAAAAGAGCGCCTCATAGACCCTGTGTGTATCTCTACCTACACCGGGAGGACATACTACAAACTTTGCCTGCTTCAGTTTTGCATAGCAGTCAAGCCGCTTCTGAATCGTATCGGGATCAGTAAAGTTTAAGGATTTCATAGAGTTTGTGTTCTTATATTCATGATCAATAACAGCCCAAGGCTTATTGATAAATACGTCATGCGCAGCTTGCCTCTCTACAGGGTTTGTTGCAATCAAAAAGTTGAGTAGGCATAAAATGTCTTTCTGTCCGGATTTTGTTGAATCATTTAGAATATTGCGCAGATCACTGTGCGGAGTGTACATATCATCTCTAAACCCTATAGGAATCTGATGCGCTCTGGATGCTGAAGAGTTAATAGCAGATACACGTGTAACATACGGCTCAATCTGTTCGTACAGAGAGTCCGTAAATTCTTCATCAGAGTTAGAAATCACTACAGTGACCTTCACGGGAGGCGGTGCGGCCAGAAAGTCTGGAATATCTATAATCTTCATAAATACACGGTCGCCTTCTTCTATTCTATCGTCATAGGGAATCAAAGGATATCTGTTGTCCAGATTATACTTGCACAGGTCCTTGAATACTGCGCCACTGATAAACGGGGGTCCGGGCCATTGGCTTGTGTTGAAGCCTTCAATGGTATAACAGTTGCCGTATCTATCACATACTGGACCCCTATAGCCTATAGCACGCAGCAGCCAGATCAGTGTATAAATAAATATAATCAGTAGAATCATTGATCTACACAGCGTGTAAATCAATGATTTTGTACCTTTACTTAACCTCATCTATTCTATGCCTAGATTCGTATCCAACTCGACGGAAAGGCCGTCTCAGCCCCATAGAGCCACTTTGATGGATAGACCACAACTCCAGATTCCGATGCACCTAATAAAGCCCCCCAGGTACTAAAGGTAGAGTTCGAGATAATGGCGCCCTCTTTAGACTGACTCATCATATACAAAGCCTTCATCTCATCCGGCTCATCCACGAAAAGTATCTGCTTTGGACTGTCCCACCCCTGCTGCTTACACCACGCAATATCATCTGAAAAAACATTGATTGTCTTAATGTTATCACGGGTGTTTAAGTGTATCAATGCCTTCCGATAATAGTCATTATCCAATAGATAGACATTATTCCCTTGGTTAGTATAATCTCCCCTACGCACATGTATAAATGCCGTCCCTTGCTCAATCTTCGTATCTTGATAGAGGTTTTGTAGGGTTCCAAGGAGCTTATCCTTAACCTCGGGAAGTACCAGTTGGATAGAGGGCAGATGCTGATACCATTGATTCGGTATATAAATATATTTATCTGTTGTTAAAGGTATTGTAGAAGGAGACCATGGATCCCAGAATTTGTTCTCTACCCGCACATCTATCTTGTCTTCAAACATAGGCTCCGTCCCATCAACGGCCTTGAATTCAGAAAAGAGAATCGGACGATAATCCGTCTCAGCATGGTTAAAGACCGAGTTCACTGGTTCATCCGCCAACTTCAGATATACTGGAACATTCACTGTGCGTTGAATCAGCTTCGCTGCAGAATAAATATACAGTTGATTCCCTAGACCCCCTATCAGCTCTACAATAATCCCCTTGGGCTTTTTCTTTTCTTCAAACCCTTCTTGTATAGACTGGAACTTGATATAAATAAGTAGGCATGCTATGAAAACTCCTATATAGATAAGATACTGTCCGCGGCTACTGCGGCCCATCTACCGTAAAGTACTAAAATAAGGTACCTTATTTTATAACATTTATGGCATTTCCGAAGTTCTTTGTTTAAGAAACCAGGGGGTTCTTAAATAAAGATTTGACGGTATATAGATCTTTAGTTTTGTGCTGTTAGCGCGTCTTTCTGCGTCCACCAGACTTTGGGTTTGGCTCACTCAGTTCATCTGGTCGGTTCGCTACCCTGCTGGTCAGTTCGGCTGCGTTGTACCAGTCCTGATTCGGGTCATTCGACCGCTTCGAGTCTATATCTATGTATTTCGGATTCGATCCCTTAAAGATAAAGTTCTCGGGCTCCAGATATTGAGGCCCAATATTCATCGTGCCATCGGGATTCTTTGGCAACGTATTGTAATACTTGCCCGTGGACCACCAGAAGTTCCCACTAAAATGAGGGCCTATCAGCTTTGTCGTATATCCCACGCCAACGATATCGTACTCGTTCAGAAGATCTAAGCAGCGCTGAAACTTATTAATCAGATTATATTCCATCCATGTCCTCCACCAATACACATTCTGATTATCCGCATGCTTCTCACTCACACCCTTTGTGTGAATATATAGAAACTGGTCTGCATCCGTAATGTACATCGGAATCTTTGCCATTGTAAATCGCTCAAAAGAGGTGTCACCGGGCCCCTTCTCGACTATCATAAATTTATTGCCAGAATTCTTCAAGAATGCCTCTGCCTTATCAATCTCCCCCTGCTCCCCCGCCAAGAAACACTTTATGGAGTCGACACGCTTGTAAAGGCCACTGAATATTATCTTCGCAATCTGGTCACTTAATACTGGCATCGTGTATTTGTTGCAGTATACGTGATAAAAGATATATGTCTTCGATGCGGCATCTGTCCCGCCCCGCTGCCTTTTACCGCGTGTCCCGCGCTTTCTATGCCGCCGTCTCGTATTCACATGGCCTTTTGCCATTCTCCTATAGATGGCTTAGATTCTTTTCATCATTTTTCTTCATTAAAAATCCTGTTTATACTCGCACCATTCTCTATACATGCGCGCACCCAATCATTATGCGTTCTAAATCCTTTCGACCAACGCCCCGTAGTATAACATCCCATATGCGCTATACTTATAGTTGGCGGATTTTCAACTACTATTCCGCAAAAGGGACATATAAGCGAATGCTTCGTAGCCCGTATTAATGATGCAATGGCCTCATTATCTATATAAATCAGTTTATTCTCAGCCCTGAATAAGATTTCCTCTTTTTCCGCAGTCAACGCCTTCAGCTTCGCTATTTCAACCTTTAGTTCGGATATCTCATCCATTTCTAAATATCCTTGTGGTAAAATTATACAATATGATTTGTGTACATACAATACAAATGACAGTCAAACCCTTTCTCAAATGGGTCGGAGGCAAGACGCAGATTCTTGAAGAGGTTCTTAGCCACTTTCCTGCCGAAATAGGC
>Ga0214919_10006961_pt1 | contig 15381 bp, 15 predicted proteins | sample LL1503_MetaG_FD_177994 | JGI IMG/M metagenome (GOLD analysis project Ga0214919, IMG submission 177994) | Freshwater microbial communities from Lake Lanier, Atlanta, Georgia, United States - LL-1503 | ecosystem: Environmental > Aquatic > Freshwater > Lake | place: USA: Georgia | collected... | reverse complement strand
CCGCAGGATTCACTCGACATTGGGCTACGTCAGCCCGATGCAGTTTGAGAGAAGCTGGCTGGCGGCACAGCTTAGGAAAGTCGCATAATTTGCTGGCTAAGAGGTGCGTCAACCAGGGGCAGGTTCACTATTGTGGTTCTAACGCAGTGCATGTTTTGGCCGACGGGAGCGCTGCGTCGCTGTTTCGCTTGCAATGTTAGCATTGGCTTGCGCGCACTCGAGGCCGAAGAAATTGTGTTGGCTACGATCTCTGTCCCTTGCTCGGTATTCGTCGTCGCGTTGCCGGGCATGGAAGCTTTTCGCCGTCGTATGATCGACGTCGTGTACGAAGTGACAGCCTATTCTCAATGCAGGTTTTGCGAACCATTGCCTTCAGATCGTTTGGTGTGTTGGAGAACTGTATTGAAAGCCACTGACTCTAATTCACTTCTAGGGCATCCAAGTGACAGTTTGGATGTGGATTACCGCAAGCTTGGTGGCGAGAAGATTACTCGGCCCGTAACAGACAACTCGCATCAGCTGTTTCTTTTGGCGGCCGTAGGAGGCAGGTTTCTGGAAATGCTGAGTCTTGTCACCGTTTATGAGGCCTAGTTTTGTGTCCCAAAAAGTGGAGGCTTTGGGCTGCCTAATGATCAAACCCCTGTCGCTTGCGATGGTTGCCTCTGGCAGCTGCAATCTCATGAGTTTCGGCATCGGTACGAGGCACTTTTTTTGTATAGCGCAGGGTATCTCGCTTGGTCTGCACCGCGATACCGTGGCCTCACGTAGGCTATTCCAACATGCTAAACCCCACTGAATTGCTAGTCAACCATCTCACATTGCGCCAGCGTTTGCTTCGTGTCGTGGCTTATTTTTCTAAGCCCTTAAGTGCATGGATCGCGCTGGCTTTGTCGGTGTTGATTGGAGCGGCCCTAGAGCCAACCATCCCAGCTTTACTCAAACCGCTGCTCGATCAGGGCTTTAATTCAAAAGAGATTGATATCTGGATCATTCCAGCGTCCGTTATTGCGTTGTTTATGGCGCGCTCATCCGCCTCATTCATGGCAGACGTGGCACTGGCAAAAATTGCCCAAACCAGTTTGCACAGCCTGCGCAAGAAAATGTTTGATTGTGTCACCGTAGCTGAGCTCGATCTTTACCGTAAGCAGCCGGCCACGGCCTTGGCCAATACGATTGTGTTTGAGGCGACCAACGGTGCCGTTTTGTTGTTGCAATCCGTAACCACGGTCGTCAAAGACAGTTTGTCGCTGGTGGCGTTGGTATGCTACTTGTTATATTTGAATTGGAAGCTCACGCTAATTGTTCTGCTTATTTTCCCGGTGATTGCCTTGGCAATGCGCGCGCTGTCCAAACGCTTGTATGGCTTGACTAAGGCCTCCCAGGCAGCTGTCGACAAGCTCGCCTATGTCGTGGAAGAAAGCGTGCTGGCACACAAGGAAATTCGCATTCAAAACGCGGAAGCACACCAACGCCAGCGTTTTGATTCGGTTAACACGGTGCTGCGGCGTTTGGCGATGAAGTCGGCCGTTGCCGGGTCCGCAGTAGCGCCCATCACCAATCTGTTTGGCTCCATTGCGCTGTCTGCGGTGATAACCTTGGCCATTGTGCAAAGCCAGTCCAACGCCTTGTCTGCAGGTGGGTTTGTGGCTTTCATAACGGCGATGTTGATGCTTATCGCACCCATCAAGCATTTATCAGAGGTGTCGAGCACGATTACGCGCGGCGTGGTAGCTGCAGAGCGCGCCATTGCCTTGGTGGAAACCGTGGTGGCCGAACAGGGGGGGGACTTTGTTAAGCCGCGCAGTACCGGGCAGTTGGAGTTGCGCAACGTCGGCGTTACCTACCCCGACGCCCCTGCGCCGACCTTGCTAGACATCGACTTGGCAGTGCAGCCCGGGCAATTCATCGCGCTGGTAGGGCTCTCCGGGTCCGGCAAAACCACGTTGGCCAATCTGTTGCCTAGGTTTGTCGACTGCACCAGTGGACAAATATTCCTGGATGGCGTGGAGTTGCATGACTGGAACCTGCAGTCCCTGCGGCGGCAGTTTGCCTTAGTAGGTCAAAACGTTGTGATGTTTAACGACAGTGTATTAAGTAACCTGGCCCTGGGTCAGGTGGTGGACCGCGCGCGCGCGCAGCGCTGTTTGGAGGCTGCCAATTTGGCCGATCGCGTTGCTGCATTGCCCCAAGGCATGGACACTGTTTTGGGCCATAACGCCAGTATGCTTTCGGGTGGTGAACGCCAGCGCCTTGCCATCGCGCGTGCTATTTACAAGGACGCTCCGATCTTGATTTTGGATGAAGCCACCTCAGCGCTTGACACCGACACCGACAGCCTGGTTCAGGCGTCACTTCGCACCGCCATGGTGGGCCGCACGACCATTGCCATTGCGCACCGCTTGTCCACGATCCGCGATGCCGACACGATTTTTGTTTTGCAGCATGGTCGCATCTTGCAGCATGGCAGCCACGATGCGCTTATGGCGCAGGGTGGTGCCTACTTGGAATTTATCAGGCTAAGCCAGGGCTAACTAGGCGCAGCGGCGGGTTGGCTAACTCCGCGGCATATGTCTGCACCAGACAGCAAAAACTGGCTTGGTGGTGGTAGGTCGGTGATAACGAAAAATTGAACCAAAATTGCGTCGACGCCCCCAGCGATACAGCCCTGGGGCACCGCCCCGAATCACGGGGGACAGCCAACTCGGCGCGGGCATGCAAAGCTGCCGACTACTCTATCGATAGGCGACCTTCCCATTCGTGAATCACACCCATCTTTCCCAAGCTTTATGGACCTTGTGATCGTCGCAGTGAGAAGCCACGCATCGACGAAAAGTGCTCAATGGCAGAAACGCCATGAGTTGAGAGAAAACAAGCTTGCCTTGGTTCATGGTGGCCCTTCGCGTGAGATGCAAAAGACCATAAGTCATGGAATTGAAGTTCAAATCGAGACGAACCTGAAATCGTGAAAACCACGGTAAACCGTTAACTTATGACGCGTTCATGTGAAAACATTGGGACACTACTGATGCCGCATCGCTGATGAGCATGCATTAACGTAGTTGCACGTGCGGCCAGCGCGGCCTGAGCGCCGCCCAGACGGCCGATCCCCACAGCAAACCGGACACGCACATGCTCTGGAATTTGACCAACAAAGCATGGGGCGGGGCCTGCAGCCGCGCTTGTTCGCATTGCCTTATGTCGGCGCGCCGTCCGGACTCAGGGACTGCTGCCAGCGCCAGGCGTCGGCGCACATGGCGGCCAACGGCAATTGGGCTCGCCAGCCCAAAACGCTATGCGCCAGGTCGGTGGCTGCAAAACAGGCGGCCACATCGCCTGGGCGGCGATCCCCAAAACGCAGTGCAATTTGCCTGCCACTGGCCGCTTCAAAGGCGTTCACCATCTCTAGCACGCTGATGCCTTGCCCGGTTCCAAGATTAACGGTTATGCCTTTGCCAGATTGCTGCAAATATCGCAGCGCTGCGACATGGCCTTGCGCCAGATCCACCACATGGATGTAATCACGCACGCCGGTGCCGTCCGGGGTCGGGTAGTCTTGCCCGAAGACCTGCAAATCGGGCCGCAGCCCGGCGGCGACTTGGGCGATATAGGGCATCAGGTTGTTGGGTACCCCGTTGGGGTTCTCGCCAATGAGTGCGCTGGGGTGCGCGCCCACCGGGTTAAAGTAGCGCAGCAAGGCCACTTGCCAGCGGCTGTCGGCGCTTTGCAGCTCGCGCAGCATGTCCTCGCACATTAATTTGCTGCGTCCGTAGGGACTGCTGCTGCGTAAAGGCGCCGATTCGGGAATAGGGACACTGTCAGGCTCGCCGTACACCGTGGCCGAGGAGCTGAATACCAGGCGGCGCACGTTGGCACGCTCCATGGCGGCGATCAGGCAGGCAGTGCCGCCTACGTTGTTGTCCATGTAAAGCGCCGTTTGATGCCACGACTGACCTACCGATTTTAGGCCGGCAAGGTGCACTACCGCCTCAATTCGGTTCGTCGCAAACACGCGGTCCAAAGCCACGGCATTGCGCACATCGGCATGCACAAAGGCTGAACGACTGCCCTTCATGGCCGCCAGCCGGTCGACCACGCCAGGAGCACTGTTGGATAGGTTGTCCAGCAGCACCACATCCCAGCCAGCCGCCATGAATTCGACGGCCGCGTGCGTGCCGATGTAGCCGGTACCGCCGGTAATCAAGATGTTGGCCATATGAACTAATGTTGCGAAGGGGCCAGCGCAGCGGCGGCCTTGGCCAGCACTTGTTGGTAAATCTGGTGCTGCTGCTTGGCAATTTCGGACCAGACATGCCGCGCCGCAAACTGCGCCGCGCGCCCGAGCATATCCGAGCGCAGGGCGCTGTCTTGGCGAATGCAGCTAAGCGCCGATGCGATGGCCCTCTCGTCCTGAGGATTTTCCAACATCCAGGCGGCGCCGGCTGCTTGTACCAAGTCAGAGGCGAGGCAGTAGGGTGAGACGCTCAGTAGCACTGGCACTTGTGCAGCAAAGGCCTCTAGCACCACCAGCGGGAAAACATCGTCCAAAGTCGCGTGGACGTGGCAGTCGGCGGCGGAAAAGGCGATGGAGGCATCGGCCAGTGAGCCGGTAAACACCACTCGGCCATTCAGTGCACCTCGGGCGCAGTGGGCGCGCCACTTCTCAACCTGTGACGGGGCACCACCGACCACCAGCACGTACACATCGGACGGCAGTAGCGGCAGACTGCGAAGCACCGCGGGCAGGCCCTTTTTCTCGAAATTGTGGCCGATTACCAAAAGCACCCAAGCCTGTGCAGGCAAGCCCAAAGTCTGGCGCGCCTGGGCTGTTGGCAGCGCTGTCTGGCCCGTCGGCGGCATGACCATGCCGGGCGTGACCACGCTAAGCCGGGTGCGTGCCACGCCGTAGGAGTCGGCGATGATGTCGGCCAGCTTAGGCGCTACCGCCACCACAAGCTTGCCTGGCCCGCCGGTAAATCGGAGACCTTCCAGGGCCAGGTGGGCCAATAGACGTGGGCTGGTCCATGCCTTGAGGTATTGCAGCCCCTGGCGCCAGGGGCTACGCTGGACGTCAAAAATGTTGTAACGCATGGGCCTCACATGGACGGTTTGTACATTGCCGTGCCATGTGTTTTCGTGAGAGTGAAGCAGCGCAAAGCCGACGCGGCTTTGCCACCAAGACCAAACAGCGAACAGCCACTGCGCAATCCAGCGTGGGCGGCGCAGGTTGCGCCCCATAAGGTGGATGGTGATATTTGTATCCTGCACATCCGAGCGCTCGCAAAACACGTGTATGCAGTAGTCGAAGGGGTATTGTGCGGCCAAATGCAGTGCGAGTTGCACCGCGTAGTTTTCGGCACCGCCGGCGCTTTTGCTGAAGTGCCGCGTCAAGATCGCCAGGCGGGCTGGGCGGGCGGCGGTCGTGGACGTAGGCATATTTCAAGACGGTCGATGGTTTTCGTATTGGGTAAAAAGCTTAAGCAGGAATTGTGGCAGGTAGGTCGAGCGCACGATGGGCACACGCGCCAGCGTGAATAAGTCATCGCCTGTTTGCACTTTGCCGCGCAGCGTAGTGGTTGCGCTGACGTAGCCGGCGGCGCGTGCCATAGCCACATGCTGCGGCGCGAACATGCCAAAGGGGTAGCAAAAGTGCGCCACTTCCCGCCCAACGATATCCTCTAGCGCGCTTTTGCAGCCGGCAATTTCCTGCTGCGCCAGCGTATCGGGCAGCGTGGGCAACTTTACATGGTTGTGCGTGTGCGCGCCAATGTCCATGCCCGCCTGTACCCATTGGCGTATTTGGTCGGCGCTCATCAGCTTAGCGGGCAGTACGCCTTGGGCCAGGTCCCACCGGTTGGTTTGACCCAGCAAGCCGCTCATCACATAGCAGGAAGCCGTAAATCCGCAATCCTGCAGTATCGGCAGGGCGTTCTGCAAGTTGTTGCAATAGCCGTCATCCAAGGTAATGCCCACCACCTTGCCCTGGCGCTCGCCGAGAAGGTAGGGCATCAGGTCGGGCATGGACAGACCACGGTAACCCAGGCGTTGGAGCAAGCGCATCTGAAAAGCAAACCGCGCCGGTGGCACATAGAGACTGCGAAAAGCGGCCGGCGGCAGCGGCGCCTCGGCTATCTGGTGGTAAGTGAGAATTGGGTATTGGGGCATGGGAAAAGGTCCAGTATTAAAGCAAAACGATGTCGTACTGTTCCTGCCCCATGGCAGACTCGGTTTGCAGCGATACCGGCTTGCCGATGAACTCGCTCAAGCCCGCAAGGTGCTGGCTTTCCTCGTCCAAAAACAGCTCAATCACCTTGGGCGCGGCGACGATGCGAAATTCTTGCGGGTTGAACTGACGCGCCTCGCGCAAGATCTCGCGAAAAATGTCGTACACCACGCTGCGCGCGGTTTTGACAATGCCCTTGCCTTCGCACACCGGGCAGGGCTCGCACAGCATGTGGGCCAGCGATTCGCGGGTACGCTTGCGCGTCATCTCCACCAGTCCTAGCTGCGAAAAGGTGCCGGCCATGGTTTTCACACGGTCGCGCGCGAGTTGTTTTTTGAACTCTGCCAGTACGGCGTCCCGGTGGTCGGCGCGGGCCATGTCAATAAAGTCGGCCACGATGATGCCGCCCAGGTTGCGCAGGCGCAGTTGGCGCGCAATGGCCTGCGCCGCTTCCAGATTGGTTTTAAAAATGGTTTCGTCAAAATTGCGTGCGCCGACAAAGCCGCCGGTGTTCACATCCACCGTGGTCAGCGCCTCGGTCTGGTCGATGATCAGGTAGCCGCCCGATTTCAGGTCTACCCGGCGCCCCAGCGCCTTGGCGATTTCTTCGTCAATCGCAAACAGGTCAAAAATCGGCCGCTCGCCCTTGTAGTGCTGCAGCTTTTTCACCGCCTGGGGCATGAACTCGGCTCCAAAGGCCTGCAAGGCCTCAAACTGCTCGCGTGAATCGACGCGTATGGTCTGCGTAGCCTCACCCACCAGGTCGCGCAGCACGCGCTGCAAGAGGTTCAGGTCCTGGTGTAAAGCGGCCGGCGGCGCCAACTTGACCGAGGCGCTTTTGATACGCGCCCACGCTTTGCGCAAATAGGCAATGTCCTCGGCCAGCTCCGCGTCTTGCGCGTCTTCGGCGTTGGTTCGCAGGATAAAACCACCGCCCTCGCTGCCCGCCAGCACCTGCATGCGCTGGCGCAAGTCTTCGCGCTGCGCCAGTGGAATTTTTTGCGACACCCCAATATGGTCGTCTTGCGGCAGAAACACCAGCAAACGCCCCGCAATGCTGATTTGGGTCGACAGGCGCGCACCCTTGGTGCCCATCGGGTCCTTGATCACCTGCACCATCAGCGCCTGGCCCTCAAACACCTGGCGCTCAATCGGAATCAGCGCCTGTGCGGTGCGCGCCGCGCTAATGGTCTCGCCCTCAGCGGGCGGATGCCACACATCGGCCACGTGCAAAAAAGCCGCGCGCTCTAAGCCAATGTCGATAAACGCCGATTGCATGCCCGGCAACACCCGCGCCACCTTGCCCAAATAGACGTTTCCCACCAGGCCACGCTCCAGCGTGCGTTCCACGTGCAGCTCTTGCACCGCGTTGTGCTCCACGATAGCTACGCGCGTTTCCTGCGGCGACCAGTTGATCAAAATATCTTGCTGCACGGGTTTACTCCAAGGCCTCCAAGGCGCGCAGCGCCTGCGCAGTCTCAAACAAAGGCAGGCCCATGATGCCAGAGTAGCTGCCCTCAATGCGCGCAATAAATGCCGCCGCCAGACCTTGTACGGCGTAGGCCCCGGCCTTGCCTATGGGTTCGCCCGAGGCCACGTAGGCGGCGATATCGTCCGCCGCCAGGGGCGCAAACGTCACGCGCGACACGCTGCAAGCATTCACCACGCGCACGCCGTCACCCAAGGCAATCGCCGTCAGAACCCGGTGGCTGCGTCCGGCCAGGCGGCCGATCATGCGCGCCGCGTCCGCAGCGTTTTGTGGTTTACCCAAAATGGCGCCGCCCAACGCCACCGTGGTGTCCGAGCACAAGACCGGCGCCAGCGGCAACTGGCGCCGTTGCAAACGGACCAGCGCAGCATCAAGCTTGAGGGCGGTTACGCGCTGCACATAGGCCAACGGCGCTTCACCCGGTAACACCGCTTCCAGCGCCTCGCTGTCTTCGGCGGCGTCGGGCAGCAGCAGGCGATGCTCCACACCGAGCTGTGCCAGCAACTGGCTGCGCCGAGGGCTTTGCGAGGCCAGGTAAATAAAGGCAGCCATGCGCTGATTACTCCCGGTGGTAGGGGTGATTGGCGTTGACCGACCAGGCCCGGTACAACTGCTCGATCAACAAGACCCGGGCAAAAGCGTGCGGCAAAGTCAGGTCCGAGAGGCGAATGCGCTCGTGTGCTGCTTGGCGAAAGGCTGGATCAATGCCGTCGGGCCCCCCGATGACCAAGGCTACATCGCCACCACTGAGCTGCCACTCGGTCAGACGCGTCGCCAGGGCCAAGGTGCTCAGGTGCGTGCCTCGCTCGTCGAGCACCACCACGCGCGCGCCCTTGGGAATGGCCGCCTCGATGCGCGCGCGTTCGGCGGCATACAAGGTGTCCAGGGTTTTGGAGCCGCGCGGCTCGGTTTTGACGGCCTTGAGCTCTATCTTGATCTCATGGGGGAAGCGCTTGGCGTAGTCGTCCCACGCGGTTTGCGCCCAATCGGGCACGCGCTGGCCCACCGCAATAATGACCAGCCGCACCGGTGCCTCAGGCCTGGCGGGGCGCCGGCTTCTTAGGCGCTACTTTTTTAGCAACCGCTTTTTTTGCTACGGTTTTTTTCATGGCCACCACGACTTTGGTAATGGGGTTAGCAGACGTTGCTGTTTTTCGCGCTGCAGTCTTGGTGGGCGTGGCTTGTGTAGCGGCGGCCTTGGCGGCGTCGCGTTTGGCAGCGGCTGCATTGGCTGCTGCCGTTTTGGCGGCTTGGGCGCGGGAGGGGAAGGCTTCGGCCACACCGATCTTGGCGGCGTTGGAGCGGCGCAGCGTGGTGGCGGGTTTGGCCGCACTGGCAGCGACCGGCGCTTTGGCGATCGGCGCGGGCTTGGCCACACCGAGCTTCAGGCGCACCGGCTTTTCACTCCATAGCTCTTCGAGGTTGTAGTAGGCGCGAAAGCTGGGTTGCATCACGTGCACCACCGCTTGACCGCAGTCGACGATGATCCATTCACCGTTGCCTTCGCCTTCTAAACGGGGCTTTTGAAAGCCTGCCTTGCGAACTGCGTCGCTCACACTGGAAGCCAGTGCTTTGGTCTGGCGGTTGGATGTGCCCGAGGCCACCACCACACGCTCAAAAAGGGCTGATAAATCTTCTGTATCAAACACCACGATGTCCTGGGCCTTGACGTCCTCCAGCCCATCTACTATGGCGCGCTGGAGTTTTTGGATGTCATTTTTTTTGGCGGAAGAGGTGGTGGTCATCAGGGCGATTGGTAAAGGTGGTGAATGGCAATATAGCGCGCAACAGCTTCTGGCACCAGCGTGTCTATGCCTTGTTGGTGGGCCAGGCGGTAACGAATATCGGTCGCGCTGTGCGGCATGGACGGCATTTGGAGCCATTGCAAGGCGAACGAGTCAACTTGGGAGGTTGCGATGGGACCGCATGGGTCCGCAGATTCAGGGCGCGCAGCGAAGTAGATTGTAGCAAGCTGGGGCAGCGCACTGGCGCGGTGCCAGTGGTGCAAGGCCTGCGCCTGGTCCTGTCCGATGAGCAGGCACAAGGTGGTTTGCGGGTATTGAAGTCGTAACTCCTCGAGCGTGTCCACCGTATAACTCGGCCCGGTGCGCAGTGTTTCGCGTGGGTCCACCGCCACCTGTGGAAACCCGGCAAACGCCAATTCGCACATTGCGAGCCGGTGGACCGCAGGGCTCAGGGGACGCTGCTTGTGCGCCGCGTGTCCGGTGGGTACCACCAGCAACTGGCACAACCCTAGCTGCGCCACTGCCGCTTGCGCCAGTGCTACATGGCCCCGGTGGGGCGGGTCAAATGCGCCACCGAAGACGCCGATACGTTGGGTAACGTGGGTCAAACCCAGTCCCTGCGCACCAGAAATTGTTCGTACAGGGCCGCCTCAGGCGTTCCTGGGGCGGGGATATTTTGGTACGACCAGCTGGCCAGCGGCGGCATGGACAGCAAGATCGACTCGGTGCGCCCGCCCGACTGCAAACCAAAGTGCGTGCCGCGGTCCCATACCAAGTTGAATTCGACGTAGCGGCCGCGCCGGTAAAGCTGAAACTCACGCTCACGGCTGCCATAGGCGATGTCTTTGCGCCGCTGCACGATGGGCATGTAGGCGCCCAAAAACGCATCCGCTACCGAGCGCAGCATGGCAAAACTACGCTCCTGGCCCAGCTCAGAAAAGTCGTCAAAAAACACGCCGCCTATGCCGCGCGGCTCGCTACGGTGTTTGAGGAAAAAGTAGTCGTCGCACCAGGTTTTGAAGCGCGGGTATTTGTCGTCGCCAAAGGGTCCTAGCGCGTCTTTGCAGCTTTGGTGGAAATGCACGGCGTCCTCTGTAAAGCCATAAATGGGAGTCAAGTCCATACCGCCGCCAAACCAGCACACCGTCTGCCCCGCGGGGTTCTTGGCGGCCAGCATGCGGACGTTCATGTGCACGGTGGGGGCGTAGGGGTTGCGGGGGTGAAACACCAGCGAGACACCCATGGCCTCAAACGGCGCACCCGCCAACTCGGGGCGGTGCTGGGTGGCGCTGGGCGGCAGTTGCGGCCCGCGCACATGCGAAAAACCGCAGCCCGCGCGCTCAAACACGGCGCCGTCTTCCAGAATTTGGGTGACTCCGTTTCCTTGCAACATCTCGCCGGGCGCTTTTTCCCAGGCGTCGATGACAAAGGTGCCACCATCCATTGCGCTAACGGCACCGGTAATTCGACTCTGCAAGTCGAGCAGGTAGTGGCGAACGGTCTCGGGGGATGCAATTTCAAACATGGGCAGCGATCCTTAAGGGGCCAATGAATTGGGCGGCAAGGCCTCGGTGACAGGCGTCTGCGGCGGTGCGGGGTGGGATTTGATTAAAACAAGTGGCGAGGCATCTTGCGGTCGGTGACCTTTCACACCCGCAAAACTGAGCGCAATATGGGCCATGTCCGCGCGTTCATCGCCACTGAGCCAGTAGAAATGGGCGGCCACAACGCGTCGCGTGGCGTAGTCCAGTTGCACCAGACACACGGGCACCTGGGCCTGCAGGGCGGTTTGGTAAAACCCGCTGCGCCAACCCTCGGTGCGCTTGCGCGTACCTTCGGGTGCCAGGCCCAGCCAGCAATAGCGCTGCGTGCGTTGCGCTTCTTGCAGCGCCGTCACCGCCTGGCCGACCAGCCCGCCGGGCGCATCGCGCACCGCGGGTATGCCCCCGAGCCAACGCAGCCAGCGCCCCAGCAAAGGAATTTTGAACAAGCTGTCCTTGCCCCAAAAGTTGACCTGCACGCCCAGCGCCCATTTGGCAAGTACGGCCACCACAAAGTCCCAGTTGCTGGTGTGCGGGTAGACCACGAAAACGCCTTGCAAAGTGGGCAATCCCTCAAACTGCAGCTCCCAACCTGCCGTCTTGAGCACGGCGCTGGCCAGGCGGCTGCCACGCAGCTGCACGGGGTGGGGCAGCGGGAAGGTGGCCATCTGCTCAGGCGCCTTGCATGGGCCCGTGCGTCACGCCTTGAGCGCCCGAAAACCGATATCACCGCGAAACTGCATGCCCTCAAAATGGATCTGGCGCACCACGTCATAGGCGCGCGCTTGCGCCACTTTCACCGTGTCGGCCAAAGCAGTTACGCACAGCACGCGACCCCCCGAGGTCTTCAATACGCTGTCCCGGAACTGCGTGCCGGCATGAAATACCACGACTTCGTCCGATTCTTTGGGGATGCCGGTAATCGCGTCGCCCTGGCGCGGCGACTGTGGATAGCCAGGGGCGGCCAGCACCACGCCCAAGGCGGTGCGTCGGTCCCACTGCAACTCCAAATCGGCCAGGGCGTTGCTGCCCACCGGCTCGGTGGCAGCCCACAGCACGTCCACCCAGTCGGTTTTCAGGCGCGCCATGATGGGCTGGGTTTCCGGATCGCCCATGCGGCAGTTGAATTCCAGCGTTTTGACATGGCCCTGGGCGTCAATCATCAGCCCGGCGTAAAGAAAGCCCGAAAAAGGAATACCGTCCTTCTCCATGCCCCGGATGGTCGGGAGAATCACCTCGCGCATGGCGCGGGCGTGCACACCGGGGGTGACCACGGGGGCGGGCGAATAGGCGCCCATGCCGCCGGTGTTGGGGCCAGCGTCGCCATCTTGCAGGCGCTTGTGGTCCTGACTGGTGGCCAGTGGCAGCACGTTTTTGCCATCGCACAGCACGATAAAGCTGGCCTCTTCGCCGCTTAAAAACTCTTCAATGACCACCCGCGCCTCGCCGTGCGAAGGAGCGACGCCAAAGGCGCCATCGGCCAGCATGAAGTCTACGGCGGCGTGCGCCTCGGGCAAGGTCATTGCCACGACGACGCCCTTGCCTGCAGCCAGGCCGTCGGCCTTGACCACGATGGGCGCGCCGATGCGGTCCAAGTAGGCGTGGGCGGCGGAGGCGTCAGAAAACACCTCAAAGTAAGCCGTCGGAATGCCGTGGCGCTGCATAAATGCCTTGGAAAATGCCTTGGAGCTTTCCAGTTGTGCCGCCGCCTGGGTGGGGCCAAAAATGCGAAGGCCATGGGCACGAAAGTCGTCTACCACGCCAGCGGCCAGCGGGCCCTCGGGGCCGACCACGGTGAGTTCAATTTTGTGTTCTAGCGCCCAGTTGCGCAGCGCGGCCATATCGGTAATGGGCAGGTTTTTCAGGCGCGCATCGAGCGCTGTGCCGCCGTTGCCCGGCGCCACGTACACGCGTTGCACTTTTGGGGACTGGGCCAGCTTCCAGGCCAGTGCGTGTTCGCGGCCACCGCCGCCAATGACCAGGATGTTCATAGCGCCGCGTTGTGAAAGACCTCTTGCACATCGTCCAGGTCTTCGAGCACGTCGAGCAGCTTTTGCATGCGCTGGGCGTCGTCGCCTGCGAGTTCTATGGTGTTTTCAGCCCGCATGGTGACCACGGCCTCTTCACAGACCAGGCCAACGCCGTCCAGCGCGGCCTTGACCGCCTCGAAGTCGGCGTAGTCGGTCAACACCTCGATCACGCCGTCGTCGTGGGTGATCACGTCTTGGGCGCCAGCCTCCAGGGCGGCGTTCATCACCTTGTCTTCGTCAGTTCCGGGTGCGTAAATGATTTGGCCGCAGTGCTTGAACTGAAAGGCCACCGAGCCCTCGGTTCCCATGTTGCCGCCGTGCTTGCTCAACGCGTGGCGCACTTCGGCCACGGTGCGCACCTTGTTGTCGGTCATGGTGTCCAGGATGATGGCCGCGCCGCCAATGCCATAGCCTTCGTAGCGAATTTCCTCGTAGCTCACGCCTTCGGCGTTGCCGGTGGCTTTGTCGATGTTGTACTTGATACGTTCGGCCGGCATGTTGGCCGCCTTGGCTTTCTCAACCGCCAGGCGCAGGCGGGGATTCATGCCCAGGTCGCCCCCAGAGGCGCGGGCGGCGACGGTGATTTCACGGATGATGCGCGTCCAGATCTTGCCGCGCTTTTCGTCCTGGCGGCCTTTGCGGTGCTGAATATTGGCCCATTTGCTGTGTCCTGCCACGCGAAATCCTTCTGAAGTTTGTCAACACGGGTTGTCAATTGTACTTTTCGGCGTGCGCTTAGGCGTCTTCGGTCACCGCACGGGCGCCGTCCGAGTTGCACTTGGATCAGGCGGTCTAAAGCGTTTGGCGTTTAACGATGTCGTGGGTCAGGCGCACGTGGGCTTCCAGGGCGAGCAAGGCACGTGCTTCCTGGCGGTCGATGGCTGCGCGGAAGATCTCTTCATGCTCCCGGCGCACATCGCGCCCGCTGGCGTGGGCTGCGGTCAGGCGCCAGTTGATGTTGCGGTAGCGCTCCGCGTGCCGGTACAAAATTCCCAGCATGTACTTTGTCCATGCCGATTCATGGGCCGATATCAGCGTTTCGTGGAATGCCTTGTTGCGCCGCTCCCACAAGGCGCTTCCCGCACCGGCGAGATCGATATCGGCCTGGGTCAGCAAACTGTAGCTGGCGTTGAGATTGGCCTCCCACTGGGCATCGCCGCGGCGGATGGACTGGCGCAGCGCCTCGGTCTCTAACATGACCCGGGTGTTGGTTACGTCCTCCAAGTCGGCCAGTGAGATCGGCGCCACGCTAAAGCCACGCTGTCCCTCGGCGGTTACCAGCGCATCTGCGACCAGCAGCGAAAGGGCTTCGCGCAGGGTTCCCGCGCCAACCTCGTACTGGTCCTTCAGGTGCTCAACGCGAAGGCGTTCGCCAGGCGCGAGTTTGCCGCACACGACGTCATGGCGCAGGCCCAGATAGGCGCGTTCCACCAGGGTGCGTGGCGGTTTGGCTTCGCCTTGGCCTGCGGTGTTCAAGGGGGGGGCAAGCTTGGGCATCATGTGAGATCGGTTGGAGATTTGGCGCGCGCTACTGCGGCGCGCGTGCCGGTTTGTTTGGCCTTTTGCCGGTAGGCAAGCTGGGGCCGACTGAGGCCTAACAGGCGCGCAGCTTCGGACAAATTGCCGCCCGCACGCTCTACAGCTAAGTCCAGCACGCGCGATTCAATGGCTTCGATGGAGCTTCCGCTGTCCAAAATGCGCGCCGTTAGATCATCGTCTTGTGTCGTAGGAAACTGTGCCAGAAGGCCACGCGCATCGATCCCAGTGTGGCTGGTCTCGGGTTGGTTTTGGAACAGGTGCTCGGCTTCGACCAGGCCACCCTGGCTGGCCAAAATAACGCCGCGCTCGACCAGGTTTTCCATTTCGCGCACATTGCCCGGCCAGTCGTGCTGCTGCAGCATTTGCAGCGCGCGCTCGCCAAACCCGAGCAGGCGCTTGTTGTGCAGCGCGCAAAAGCGCGAAAGCATTCCTTCGGCCAGCGGCGCAATGTCACCAGCGCGGTCGCGCAGGGCGGGAATATGGATCGGATAGACATTGAGCCGGTACAGCAGGTCGCGGCGAAAACGGCCTTCGCGTGCCGCTTTTTCGAGGTCCACGTTGGTGGCTGCGACCAGCCGCACATTGACCTTGCGCGTGGTTTCGCCGCCCACGCGTTCGATCTCGCCTTCTTGCAGCACGCGCAGCAGCTTGGCTTGCGCTGCCAGCGGCAACTCGCCGACTTCGTCAAGTAACAGGGTGCCGCCGTCGGCGCGCTCGAAACGCCCGCTGCGCGAGGCATGGGCGCCGGTGAAGGCGCCTTTTTCCACGCCAAAGAGTTCGGCCTCAATCAATTCGGCCGGCAGCGCCGCGCAATTGA
>Ga0214919_10006959_pt1 | contig 15382 bp, 20 predicted proteins | sample LL1503_MetaG_FD_177994 | JGI IMG/M metagenome (GOLD analysis project Ga0214919, IMG submission 177994) | Freshwater microbial communities from Lake Lanier, Atlanta, Georgia, United States - LL-1503 | ecosystem: Environmental > Aquatic > Freshwater > Lake | place: USA: Georgia | collected... | reverse complement strand
GCCTTCTCAAGAGACGCCAGGTTGGAAATCATGGACTCAGTGCTGGACATTGTAGATACTAGGAACTGTTCGGGGTACTGACCATTGGGGGGCCTGGCGGAATCAATTTTTTTTTCGCAGGACGGGTCGTAAGAGTGGCCGAAAACCCTCTTTTCCCCTCTTTCTTGGTGTAGGCTGGGTCTGGCACGGTAATCGGTAGGGGGGGCAGTAAAAAATCTGTCAAAGTTACTCTCCCAGCTCTTTTCTCGTATGCCCCACCTTCTTCATACCGCATACGTACGTCATGCCCAACCGTCCGAAGACTAACATGGCACGCCCGACCTCCGTAGAGGGTTTTGTGTGGCTCTGCTCTGCCTTGAGGCCTCTTACGCTCCGCCTTCGCTCTGCCTCGCTTATGGCTTGCTCTGCCTTGAGGCCTCTTACGCACCGCCTTCGCTCTGCCTCGCTTGTGGCTTGCTCTGCCTTGAGGCCTCTTACGCTCCGCCTTCGCTATGCCTCGCTTGTGGCTTGCTCTGCCTTGAGGCCGCCTTCGCTCTGCCTCATCCTATAGCCCGCCGGCCCACAAAGCTGTCTAGGCCTCTCCCCATTCAATTTTATTAGGGAATTGAATACCTCTGTAAAAACCCCCTAGGCGAGCCAGGCCCTCTGCCTCGTTTCAGCCTCCCCATCAATTTCGTAATAAAATTGAATGGGCCAGATATGTACAGCTCTGCTACTTCCCCCAGCAACTACAACTCTCACCATGCCCCGCACTAAGAGCAAGACCAACGTCTCCAAGACCGCTTCTGCTATGAACCAGAGCATGCGCGCTATTACCCGCGCCGCCGCAGGCGAGGGTATGATGTGCTTCGCGTCTGTCCACGCCCTCAAGGGCAACGGCTACTTCGTGCTTCGCGGCGCCGACGGCAAGGAGTTCCGTGGCACGCCCCGCGGCCTCTTTACCCGCGGCACGATGCGCGTGGATGTGGGCCAGATCGTCGTTGCGGAGGGCAGCCCGAAGCTCGGTACGGAGATTGTGGGCGTGATCCAGACCAAGGCAGAGGCCATGGCCCTGGTGAAGTCTGGCGCCCTGCCCCGCGAGATCTTCAACGCCGCCATCGCCGCTGGGGCCGTCATCACCGAGCCTATCGGCGAGGATGACGACCTGTTTGAGGGGTCCGACGAGGAGGCTGTCGCTGAGGCAGAGGCCTATGCGCGCGGCGGTGTGCGCGCTGCCCGCTCCGAGGCAGACGCGCGGCGTAGCGTGGCCGGCCTTCTGGGGCGCCTCCAGGGGGCCTCCGCAGGTGGCAGCACGGGCGGTGGCGGTCTCTTCATTGAGTCTGCCGCGCTACCCGAGGTCTTCGCTATGGCGGAGGCTGATGCCGCCTACGACGGCTTTGATGGGGCTGCTACGCACCAGCGCCGCAGCGTCACGCAGGTGGTGACGAGTGCCGGCCCCCGCATGTCAATTCCTCTGCGCCCCGCGGAGGATGAGTCTGCGGCTGCGCCTAGCGCCCGCGCCCCGCCCTCTGCCGCACAGATCCAGGCAGCTGCCCAAGCCGCTGCCCAAGCCGCCTCCCTCGCCGCAGCCCGCGCGGCCCTCGCAGCCCGCTCTATCCCCGAGAACTGGGACGACGAGGTGAACATTGAGGACCTCTAAAAGCATAGACACATACGCAAATACAAAAAGAAAGAGTCTGGTCCCACTCTTTTTTTTCGCAGCCCAAGCCAAATAAATTTGAACGGGGGTACACGGGGCTACGGATAACACCACCATGTCATCCTCTATGCCGCATCAGCTTCTCGCGGCCTTGGAGGCTACCGAGCTGGCTATTCAGCGCCTCCACACGGCCTCAGAAAAGCTGACATGCACTGCGAAAACCGCCCTTGAGCATCTAGGTAGTGTACGCACAGAGGCGGCGGTAGCTATTGTCATGGCCTTAATGACGAAGCCCCTTCCACCCTCACCCCCTCCTGAGAAGGATCTAACGCCAGAGCCTTTGCTACCTCCAAAGGTTGTGCCGCAGCAGCAGCTACCGCTGGAGTTAGTTACCACTCCCTATGTGCGCCAGGATGTTTGGGGGGAGTATGTTAACTTCTCAAAGGAGTTGGAGTACATTCCGCCGCTGCTAGAGGAGCCAGCGCCTGAGCCAGCGCCTATGCTTATCCCAGGCTATTCACGCGAGTATATCTGGGATAACAACCGTGTGTTTGACAAATACCACTATGACGCCTGGGATAACGACTACGATGAAGAGGATATTCAACGGAACTTAGAGCAGATGCGCGCAGAGCTTGATGCCTCTTCTGAGGATGTCCCTTCCGAGGTTCCTTCCGAGGTTCCTCCTGCGGTGGAAGACTTCACAGAGAAGAAGGTCGCATTCTCCCCTCTTACCACTACGATTCCTACGAAGCCACGCTACAACTATAACCACGAGTTCTGGCCTTCCCCTCGCGCACGGAACTTCGCCAAGACCCTGCGCCTAAAGTGTCGTAGTCACGAAGATTCCTTGCGCTGCCTCGCCCTACGTGCCGGCATCACGGTAGAGCAGCTGCTACAGATGAATCCTCTGGTCTACGAAGACAAGTACATGTACCCTCTTAGGGTCCTTCTGGGTGGGAAAGTCCTAGATAACCTTCGTGGGTCTCTCCCCGAGGGAGTAGTTATTCGTCGCCCCCATCACAGGAGCTACTGGTATTAGAAAACCCTCTTCCAAACCCTATTTTTTAGAAAAATTGACTGGCCATCGCTCTGTAGGATAGGTACCACCTCAACACACAACAAGATGAGTAACAACGATATCTACCCAAAGGTCGCCGCAGTTAATCGCCACGAGATGACCATCACTCTCCTGCGCGACGGCGTGGAGGCCACGCAGGCCTTCCAACGCAATGCCTTTCATATCGTGTTCCCTCAGAACCGCGCGAATCTCCGCATCGTTGAGCGCATCTCTGACTACTTCATCCACACGCCCGATCTCAATATCGTGCTGACGAAGGAGGAGGCTATCACGTTGGAGGAGAAGATCCACGAGATTGACGAGGAGCAGTATCAGCTGGATATGGCCGAGGAGGCTGCCAAAGAGTGTACGCACTGCGGTAAGACGCAGGGGGAGTGTAGCGAGAACTACGATGATGACGCCGCGTGGGAGAATCAGAACTGGGATAGTAGGTATTAGGAGCGCCTTTGTCTGGGCGCGGAGAAACTTCAGGGGGAAAGTTCGCCAGAACTACTATAATGGAATCGTCCAATGGCTTCTGGACACCCTCCGTCACGGACGCTTTTTTCCATCGCCTCTGTGCGGCGGGAACTCTACATCGGCAGTCTCACAACACCTATGAGAAGAAGATAGGCTTCCTCGCTACCAGGATTGGTATGACGCAAGAGGAGTTTGCCGCACTAAACCCTCTTGACTACGAACAGAAGAGCATGTGGGGATGGACCGTGCCTCTCACCCAAGAGGAGCGGAGCAAGATGGTCGTAAAAAATTGATCGTCCTCTCTCCCCATCTTCTAGTAGGCCCCCCACCAACAGCAAATAAGATGCCATACAACTGCCCCTGCAGCAAAAAGGACTGCGAGGAATGCCTGGCCATTCTCGGCAACTGCTATACTGGCTGTGAAGGCTCCGCGGCGAAGAACCCCTGTAAGCTGTGCCTCATTCGTATGAAGTGGAACGAGGAGAAGGAGGAGAAGGCGCGCACAGGCTTCTGTGATTGCGAGTGGGAATGCGACGATGACGGCCCCTACGTGAAGTGGCCCTGCCCCTCCTGTGAGCTTCGCCAGAGTGAGAGTAACGCTGCCGATGACGCAGAAGAGCAGGAGGAGTAGAGATCTTACACAAATAAAAAAGAGGCTGTAAAACGCCCTCTTTTTTATTGGGAAAATTGAAGGTTCTGTTCCTATAGGATGAAACTACCCAATAAGACAATGAGTGAAGTATCCGCAATACAAATGAGTGAGGGCCAGGCAGCAAAGATACTTGACCGTCTCCTTCCTATCATGTCGCGGGGCTGCGTTTGTGGCTCATTTGGCTGTGTTGAAGCAGAGCGAATCGCGGCCGGTAAGCTCTTTGACATATTATCATGGCATACGCAGCTCTCTTCCGACCACCCTCAATACAAGACTAAGGATGAGGTAGAGAAGGCACTAGCAGATTTCATGATTAACTTTCCCCCACCGAAACCTCTCTATGACTCGCATCGCATGTCAGAAAATGATAGGCGGATGTGGGAGGGTCTGCGTGCGCCTGTTATCGCAACATCTGTCTCATACTCTGTGAGTCATCTTGCCCAGAAGTATGGATTTAGTAATGAAGAGGCAGAGGCTGTGATGGGATATGTTAAGCCTGATGATGGTCATCGCATTAATACCCTTCTTGCCACCCAGAGTATTAATCGCTTCGCATCAGAGAATGGAATCCGCTTCGAAGACGCGTTTGAGGTCTTTCGTGAAGGCTATTAACGGTAATAAAATAAAAAAGAGGCTGTAAAACGCCCTCTTTTTTATTGGCCGAAAAGTTTGAAGGCCCCCAGTACTCCATAGGCGGTACCCTCACCATGATCAGCTTTCTGGTATATCTCTCGGAGCGAATCAAGCGGTTCAACGATGCCTTGCCCGACGCCCTACAGTACCGCGACCCTGCCCTTCTACACCCACCTCTAAAGGCAGTGTCCGTGCTGAAAGATGTGATTGCGGCTATCAACTACGAGATGGGCCTTAATACAGACGAAGAGCGTGACTATATCTTCCAAGACTTATATCATGAGTTTGACCGCCTCCTATCCTATGTGGAGATGGCCCTCATTTACTGCTCTGCGGATGGCCCTAACAGCCATCGCGGCCTCATTGAGTTTTACAAGATATTCATTCGCTCTAGTGCGACTAAGACGGATAATATCATTAAGAACTATCTGACACCACTCATTGATAAGGATATGGCGGAGGCAGAAGCGGAGTACGGTCAGCCTATGTGTATTGGTATCCCTTCCTATCCCCCTGTACCCATGAACCCTTCTGTGAAAAACTTCCTACAAGCCCTCTCTACTCTGACGCACTAAACCCATATGTAAAATTGACGTAACACACTTATTTTTATCAGATACCCACCCAACAATATGTCAGCTATGGATGAGTTTGAGAAGAAGTACTTTGAGCCTCTGCGTGAAGAGGCCTATTTCGTGAGCGTCTTCGGCCCTGGCCCTGAGCCGTTCACTCTCATCATTGACTGTAGTGTGTATCTGAACGACGTGGACTGGGCAGGCGGCTCTACCGGTGTAGTGCGCGTCGGCCGCCACGACCCTCTTCGTGAGGACGACAAGTGCGTGGGCTGTAGTGCGAAGACCAACGAGACGCGTGAGTGGAAGCGTGGAAGTATTATCTGCCCTCTCTGCTCCACGTGGTCGGCACCCTGGTCGCTTCGTCAGCGCCCTTATCGCGGCATCTTCCGCCTTGAGCCTGGGAAGCCTGGAAAGCTGGTGCCAGAGCTTATGACGGATCTAGAGCAGCCGAAGATGACCAATGACCACATGGTCAAGACTATCTCGGACGCCCTTCGCCAGGCCTCGCTCTACTGCCTCTCAGAAGAGATGGTGGAGGCCGCTGGGTGGACGCCTGGTTCTCTTCTCCGCGCATGCATCGTGTGTGAAGAGGAGTTTCGTATACGCGCAGAAGAGGCCGCAGAGGAATCTGCGAACATTAGGGAGGCTGAAGAGTGGCAGACTTCTCACAGCACGCTTCAAGCGGTCTATCAGAAGTATCTCGGCGGCACTGCGACTTGATACGTAACACCTCGCGCCTAAAGCCGTAAAAAATTGATAATATAACAGCCTATTTTTTATGGCTACCCTATACACAATGACATCTGTTCCCGCGAAGCCCTGGTCTGTTGCCACCTTTGAAGAGCAGCGGCCTCACTTAACTCGCTTCATACGCGACAAAGTTATTCCTCTTCTAGAGGATGACGAGTGCCGGCGCATCGTCATTCGCGCCCCTGTAAAGAGTGGTAAGCGAGAGATGGTGGAGTACGTGGCCATGCGCGACCTCGTACATGGGAGCAAGCGTGTCCATGCCTTCCTCTCTGCCTGGCACCGCGCCGCAGACGAAGAGCAGCGCATGGAACTCGCCGGCCAGAACATGGCGGTATTCTCCATCACAGACACGAAGAAGACTCTGGCGTGTCTTGGGTGGATTACGGGACAGATTGCCGCCGGGAAGCATGTGGTGATTCATCTGGATGAGTGCGACCACGGTTCCGGTTCCAAGCAAATGCTCAGCATGGTGTGGGAGAAGACGCGTTCGCATGAGAATATCACCAACATCCTCTATAGCGCCACTCCGCAAGAGGTACTCTTCTCTGGAGAGATTGACGACGCCGCGCACAACGCCATGATGGCGGAGTTTGTTCAAGAGGGGTTTCACGTTAAGTACGACCCTCCTTCTGGATATTGCGGCCCCGTCCAGTACCTCGCTGCGCAAATGGTACAAGAGGCGAAGCCCTTCTTCTACAAGGAGGGTACCAAGTTCGCCCTCTCACCGCAGGGGCGAGAGATTGTGCGCGACCTTCGCGCATCGATTGCCGCCGAACCTTCTCGCAATCTCATCGTTCTGCGTCTATCCTACGCAGATCTCGGTGGTCTGCGCGATGAGCGCAAAGACAACAAGGCCATCTACCAGTTTCTCCGCAACCTCTCCGACTTTGAGGAACTCGCAGATTTCGTGGTGGTGGTGGACAAGGGTGACGATATGGGTGTGAAGAACAACCAAATCAGCACCGAGAAGATTCAGTGGTCTTCTCCCATCTACTGGCGTCGCCAGGCCATCGGCATCCCCACTATTGTGGTGATTGACCAGACATCCTCTCGCTCTACAGAGTGGGCATGTCACAACCGCGTGTTCGCCACGCACGACTTTCGCAACCAAGTCATCTATAGTGTCATCTCGCAGGCCCAGGAGCGTGTGAACCACTATGAGCAGAAGTATGGCGGCTTCCAGCGCATTCGCGTGTATGGCCACATGAAGACCTTCCTTCTTTCGGCCGGCCAGATAGACTACGCGACGTATCTCAAGCAGGATTGGGAGATGAAGAAGATTGACAAGCGCGTGACGGGCGACGTGGTCCTCTATCGCGTGAAGAATACGAATGGCGCGAAGCAGCTCCATCCGATCTGCCCTGAGACGGGTATGACGGAGGAAGCGGCCAACCGTCTCCTTCAAGACCTGGGATGCTACGCCGACGTATCCGTTTCTGCCCGCGTGTGTGGTAGGATTGTAGATAAGCGGACGTATCTGTCCGATTGGCAGCCTGTGACGCATGACACCTGGGACACTTTCTGGCCTGCGTATAAGGCGGTGGCTGCGAATGGGGTCGCAGACTACGCGGCCAAAAACCCGTTCGTCAAAGCCGCGGCCGAGATGAAGAAGCGCCTGGATAAGGGAGAAGTCTGTACCAAGTGGCTGGGACAGCACCGAGGGTGGAAGGTGCTGGACTATGAGCGCGACATCATGAATAGCCGTGACATGGGTTCTACGGGCGGAAACCGCATCAAGCTCTGCTACAAGGGCGACACCATCGGCGTGGCCATTGTCCGCTGTACCGGTTCTGTTCCGATGAACACTCTGCGCGCCTACAAGTCCATGTACGTGGAGTAATAACAAATATTTTTTCCGAAAAATTGACTTGCCCAATGCCCCAGTGATGAAGTACCTTAACAACTTAACAAATGTGCGACATGAATCTGTCTTACTTCTCGCGCTGCCTCTCTCCGTTCTCCCCTGCCCCTCCCTTCCGCTTCCTCATGGCCGGCTTCCGCACGCCCTCGTTTGCCATCGCACTCTTTACCAACCACTCCTTCTATCTCCCATCTATGAAGATTCCTACCCTGGACTTCTCTATCACGCGCGACGATATCGCCACTATCGCCCTGTTCTCCCTGATTCTTCTGAAGGTTGCCTTTGACGTTATGAACTTTCTGACGTTCCTGTACAACTTAGTGACTTGCACGGAGCGGAAGGTGATCCGTACGATGACTTGGACGGAGAAGGAGGAGCAGCCTGAGCAGCCTGAGCAGCCTGAGCAGCCTGAGCAGCCTGAGCAGCAGCCTGAGGATGCGGAGTCTGATGATGACAGTCTTCCTGGGCTGATTAGCCTCGCGGGTGACGAGCCGGCTTTCAAGCCCACCCCTGTGTACGAGTCACTCAATAATCTGATTCTTCAGGAGATTGACGCATCGGAGGAGGGCGTGACTTGCGCTGAGATTCACCGCTCCCTCAACGCCAAGGGCTATACTGCCCTGAAGCCGCGCATCAATAGCAATATCTGGCGGATGGCGCGCCACGGTGTCCTGGCTAAGAATGGCCAGGTTCCTCCCAAGTGGACTCGCGCTTAAATAGCGGCATCAAGATACAACACATATTTTTTACAGTACCTTTGTAAAAATTGAAGCCAGCCGCGACAATATAGTCGTTACCTTACAAGAAGAGAAATGACGTCTGCCGAGGATAACATGATTATGCGGAAGGCCAAGGCGCTAGAGAAGAAGGTCAGGCTTCGTGAGGTGCACAATACGAATGTACAGCTCGCGAAGGCGGAGGCCGAGGCAGCGGCAAAGGCGGAGGCAGAGTTCATCAAGGGGATGAAGCAAAGCCAGATCAATGAACTCAAGAAGAAGACGGATACCTCCAAGGTCGCAGGCGTCACATACATTGATCTTCTGGAGACGGAGCGCAGCTTTCACATTATGGTGGATGGGAAGGAGACGCAGGTCAAGAAGAAGCTTGACGCGCCGATTGCCACGAGCCTTCCTTGGACTACTTGGAGCGGCTTCCTTATCCTCCACCCCACTTCTCCTCTCAAGGAGCGGTTCGTGAAGGAGTGCGGTGCCATTCCTATCAACGCCGATGGTACGGAGGCTACTGACGCCACTAAGGCCTACGCTTTCGCGGGGTACTGGACGGATCCCCTGAAGATTTCCCCCGCCAACGGCGCGTGAAAACTTCTAATATGGTGAACGGACTATAACATATATTTTTCATTGAAAATTGAATATAAGGGGTTTAATGACCTATAATAACACTAAAAATGGGCAACGCAGTTGATAAGGCTATGTGTGTTGACCTTTCTAAGCTGCCCCCCGCAGATTTCAAGGCAATCGTAGAAGAGTCCTATACTGTCCAGCGCAATCCCAAAAAGAAGGGGGATCCTAGTCCTGGTGAAGTTGGTGCGATGGAAGATGAGGGATGGATGATTTCCTCTGAACCGCACGGCAAATACTGTACCTCAGGTGATAGTTTTGGAGCGCATGCCACCAATCAATATACGGACCGTAAGGGAAACTATGTCTGGAAGTTCCATATGCGGAACAGAATCCAAGATCCTAATAGGCACGTATGTGGATGGCGCACATGCCATCCTGGGAAGCGCACATTCTGGCCCACGCGACTCAAGACACAGGCGGAACGCGAAGAGTGGTGGCAGTGGCTTGATAGTTGTGTAGATGGTCTGGATCCCCCTATCACAACCATCGTCTAAAACACTCCAACCTATATAGGTAACGATGGACGTATGTCGTTTCTGTCTTGATACAGAACGAGATTCAGGGCAACCCTTTATCACTCCATGTGTGTGTAAGGGGTCGGTCAAATACATCCATTCCTCCTGCTTGAAAAAGTGGGTGATAGCCGATGAAACATATATAGAAGAACGCCTCCTCTGTAGCATCTGTAAGACACCCTTCCAGTTAGCCCCTCTAGAAACTATTCCACCGCGTATAGGATATACGCTGACCATCCTCAATAACGGCCTCCTGGTAACTACTGTCCACGAATATTCCTATCTATTATACGTCACGGTTTGGAAGATACCTGGGCCGTATGATAGGGGTGTAGTAACAATACACGCCTGTATGATGCTGTTATACGCCTTCCTAATGTGGCTAAACTTTGACGTGCGAAATATGGGTATGTATAGGTCCATGTATATAGGTGGACACCGCTGGATAGTACCCTGCCTTCACGTCGCCCTGCTTGTTGAATGCTATAATAACGGCACATTCAACAGTTTTTTCATATCAAAGCTCCTCATACAGTTCTATTGGATGGAGCATGTTAGAATACTGAAAAAAATTAACGAGGCTATCGTGGCACCTTAGCAGCGCATACGACGCAGAAAGAAGTTGACGTCCACATTACATGGCATGCGATTCATCTCATCCACTGAAAACCAGCCGGCTTCTATAATCTCACGCGTGTCGGTGGGGGCCGGCAAGACTTCTGAAGGGAGCGTGAAGAAGTAGTACTCGCCCACGGACATGCGCTCACATTGGACAGGTGTACAATCGGCCAGGTCAATACCGGTCTCCTCCAATGTCTCACGCTTCGCACAATCAATATATGTCTCTGACCGATTCTTATGACCCTTTGGGAACGACCACTTACCAGATTTACGACCCTTTACAAGCATTACGCGACTATTAGGTGACATACAAATCGTCCCGAATACTTTCTCGCTACTCGGCTTGTAGCAGTGAAAGGGAGGGGGGAAACGTCCAGCTTCATTGTACATGAATGCGTCACAGTGTGTAACATACTTATGCCGCGCCCCCGTGTAAATTTTACGCATTGGTTGCGGGTACATGTTTGTCTAAAGCGGCGAGCTGTATACTATAGTATGCAGGCCTACGTCATACCCAAGCTCGGCTCCGGCCTAGGAAACAGACTATTTCAATACGCCGCCGCGCTTGGCCTTTCTGAAACGTTAAATATACCCGTCGCATTTAGCTATGAATACTGTGGGGAGTCACCCCATGGTGACACAACAACTATATTCCGTATGTATCCTGGGACGAAGCAGCTTCAACACCGTATAGGTCCTGTCATCATATGTAAAGAACCGCCCAACTCATTCTATGAGTTCCAAGAACTCGGCGACGAGTTTCCTGCGGACACCCATATTATTGTCAACGGCTTTCGTCAAAGTCCGAGATACTTTCCGGAGAATATTAGTCTGTTGGAGCCTATGTGGGATATCGCAATAGGGAGTTTCATCATGGCCAGTATAGAGGATAAGGCTGGACTCGCAACAGAAAGGCAGCGACGCAACACCGTGTCTATTCACGTTCGCTTGGGCGACTATAAGAACCTTCCTCACCATCAAGAGGATCTGGCACTATATTATACGCGCGCCCTATCGCGTCTAACTGCCGGCTCCCGCCTCCACTTATTCTCTGATGAGCCTGAACTTTGTAAGGGGATGTTTGAGCAGTACGCCGCAGATCGCCGGCTCACATTTACTATCGCCCAAAAGCGCTCCGATGTAGAGAGTCTATACGAAATGTCGCTTTGTAGGGGTGGCAATATAGTGGCAAACTCCACATTCAGTTGGTGGGGCGCGTGGTTCGCACACAGGAGTGGTAGTCCGTGGGCGACCTATCCTTCTAAGTGGGGCCAGGGCATGCCGAACCCTACGGACTTATTTCCTCCCTGGGCCACTATCATTGACACGACCTAGCATTTAGTCCAAAAAATTGAAGGTTAGTCCCTATTTTTAATCAGTACATCCCATGCAAAAGACACTGCGCCCCCTGTGGGCAGACTTTGCGTACAAGGAACACCAGGAAGTCGGTATTCAATGGATGTTACAGCGTGAGAAACTTGGTGAGGGTGGTATTCTATGTGATGAAATGGGGCTTGGCAAGACGATCCAAATGGTCGGCCTTATCAAGCACGGGGCCAAGCGTCCGCAAGAGGAGACACTGCTTGTCGCCCCTGTCGCAGTTCTGGAGCAGTGGAAGCTGGTGCTTAAAAAGACGGGGATGACCGTCTATGTTCCGGCAAAGTCCGGTGTTTCCTGGGTACCTGAAGGCACCCCGAAATCACAACTCGCGCCTCATATCCATGTGATTGGTTATGAAGCCGCGTTGCGTAAGACCGTGCTAGTGAAAGCGTATAAGTGGACTCGCGTGATTTATGACGAGGCACATCGGCTGGCGAGTGATAACTCCAATGCCCGACTTGCCACGGTACTCAAAAGGACTTATACGTGGCTCCTCACCGCCACTCCCATCATCAACAAGTTGAAGGACTTGGTAAATCTGCTGACGATTGTGGGTGTGGAGATGCCGTCTAGAACCGACATGGCTAAGTTGGAGCCGATTATCAAAGAGTATGTCATGGCGCGCAGTATGGAGCAGTTGCGTCCGACCAACCCAGATATTCCTGCGAAGGCACGCATCAATATTATGGACATGGAGTTCCTCACCGAGGATGAGCGAGAGTTCTATCAAGGCATGACGGGCCATATTACACGTCGCTGGAAGGCCATCGCAGCGGACGGTTCTCCTGGGGCGACCTTGGAGAAGTTGAAGCTCTTCATGCGTCTCCGCCAACTGTCCCTCCATCCCCAGATTTATATCGCGGCGAGGAAGAATGCGATGAAAGGGTTGTACACCCGGCAGGATTGGGTAGATACGAGTACGAAGTTTGAGGCGATTCGCAATCTCGTTACCCAGGCGAAAGAGTCGCACAAGTGGATTGTCTTCTGCCATTTCCGTATGGAGATGGAGATGCTGTCTGACATCTTGAAGGCGGAGACGAACGTGGAACTCGTTCAGCAGTACAACGGCTCTCTTTCTGCCGCCCAGAAGCAGGATGTGATTTCGCGGACGCACATGCCTTTGGCGGAAGGGAAGCAGGAAGTTCTGCTCGTCCAACTCCAATCCGGCGGTGTGGGGCTGAATCTCCAGCACTTTGACAAGGTGGTCTTTACAGGGCCTTGGTGGACGAATGCCTTGATGGAGCAGGCCATTGGGCGTGCGGTCCGGATCGGCCAGAAGAAACAGGTGGATGTCCACATTCTCCGCCTCAAAGAGGAAACTGCCCTCAACATTGACGCCTACATGCTGGACAAGGCGAATGCGAAGGGTGACCTCTGTAAAAAGGTGTTGGGTAGCGCAAATCAAACCGTTTCACTCTGTAGAGCGTCCTAATGGCATTACCTCCGAATGCGTTGGGAGATTTTTTTACATTTACGATTGTATCCCTCTTCGTCACCGCGTTTGTAGTGGTGGTCGGATACTACTGGTCAAAGTGTACGACGGGAACTGTGAGCGGATTCCAGAATAATGGTAAGGCGGTTGGCGCACCCTTAACAGAGGGTTTCTACGCCGGCCCTTCTGTAGGGGCCGGAATGCCTGATTGTATGCGCACTTCGGCGGATGCCGCTGCCCTCTACGACCTTCTGGCGAATCGCCCCGTCTCAACCGAAGAAGGCCCGGAAGATTTACGCGAAATGGAGGTGTTACTGGGCAAACTTTCTTGCCTGAAGCGTGATCTCCTCGGCGTGGCGAAGGTGGTAGAAGCCACTCGTTTCCAGCCCTTCTCTACGGCCCATGATCTAGAGCCTGTGGCTGAGACAGCCGCTCGCTGCTTTTCACGCACGATTCCTGCCCGCGACCTCACACTCTCTCTCAATAAGTGGGGATCACGCGGCACATTCCTCATCAAACGTCTCTGTACGGCAGAGTCTATGGATGCTGATACAGAGGAGCAGGCCCTCAGCCTATTCGGAAAGGTGATGATGGATCTGAATGATATTGCCCTCGGTGAGTGCTGTAACTCTGGGAAGGTGGTCATCGCCGGTCAGGAGCAGTCTGGACGCGTGAGCGGCCACGCACCTTCTAGCATACAGAATCTGAAGGCGTATACCGGATACTATTAAAAATTGATACGACACATCATGTGGAAGTGTACAACACTTGTTCACGATGTCTGCGACGAAAAAGGGGGAGACGATTTACCTTCCTTGTAATCCCGATGTGTTCGGGGGCCTCACCACGTTCCCTGTAACACTCTTCAGGCCGAAGGTGTACATTCGCCCGGCGGTGAAGATTTCCAGGCCACATACGCTCGGTACACAGGTGGATGAAATCCTCCAAGAATGGTACGCTGCCAAAGGTCTTCCTGTCCCTCCGGAAGAGCAGAACTTGGCTCAGAGTATTGATGCCGTTCAGGCAGCGGAAGAGAAACGCATGGACGATTTATACGCTGCCGCGGCGGCCGCGCAACTTGTGGGAGAGAAACCGGAGTTCGGTACACCCCAGTTTTGGGCATGGGCGCGCGCTCGTAAGGCTGAGAAGGACAAGGAGCGGGAACAAAAGGGGCTACCTCCACTTCCCACAAAGAAGGAAAAGGAGGAAGCGAAGGCCGTCAAAGACGCAGAGAAAGCCGCTAAGGTAGCAGCGAAAGCTGCCAAGGTCTTGGCGAAGGCTGCTAAGAACTCCCCTTAAGGATGGAGAAGCGACACGAGTAACATCAGCCCGATAATCTGCCAGAAACTACGCGCCGGCTTCGCGACGGAAACGAGATCCACCACTACACTATTCCACAGCCACTTCCCGACAAACCCGAGTACTACAATGACGATCACGAACGCGATGATGACCGATATGAAGTCAACGTACGCCTCCTTACGTCTATCCGCAGAGTTCATACCCACGAAACCCTCTACAGTCGCTTTTACGGCAGTATTGACGACGCCCATTTATCTACTACCGGCCTAGTTTTTTTCATACATCAGACTCTCGCGGGGCTTCGCCTCACGATGCTCGTTGATGTACTTAATAGCATCGGCCGCAGCCGTCTCCGACTTCAAATGGGTAGATAGCATGCCCACCAACACTTTCGGATTCAGAGGCGACTTCGTGGTCTGCTTCCGATATAGAAGGCGACCACCCGACCCCTTCAAGTCCAGCGCACCGATGTTATACTTCTTCATAATCCGGAGAATCATCTCCTCCAGAGCCTTCTTCCGCTTATTCTTCTCACGAATCTGGGCGTTCAGAGTGGATACCTCATTCTCCAACTCCCGCCACGTCACAATAATCTGCCGAAGATTCGCAAGCTCCTGCTGCTCCGTTAGAGCCGATCCCGTCTCCACCACCACCGTAGACTGATCCTGTCCCTGTCCCTGGCCCTGGCCCTCAGAGTTCGTCACAGCCACCTCTTTTGATATTTGAATCTGATTTACTGACATCTATACTATATATTCATACGCAGTCAAGGTTTAGACCCACGCATCACAGTTCAATAGCCCGCATCATGGAATAATACGCATTCACGCGCCCCTTACGAAGGCACGAAGAATCTATCGTGTCAATCTCCTCCTTAGAGGTATTTGACGTCATAATCAAAATGATATTCTTATGAAACACCATATCATCCAAAAAGGAGTTGAACGTCGCCTTATTGTGTACCGACGTACAGACATTTTTATGTACCCTCATCTTCCCAGCCTTAATATCCCCTATAATCACGTCAATCTCCTCCAAGACTATCACCACCGGGCCGGCCATCCCATCCTCGTGTGTACTACTATGCTCAATATCGGTCAACAGTGAAATAAAGGAAT
>Ga0214919_10006958_pt1 | contig 15386 bp, 15 predicted proteins | sample LL1503_MetaG_FD_177994 | JGI IMG/M metagenome (GOLD analysis project Ga0214919, IMG submission 177994) | Freshwater microbial communities from Lake Lanier, Atlanta, Georgia, United States - LL-1503 | ecosystem: Environmental > Aquatic > Freshwater > Lake | place: USA: Georgia | collected... | reverse complement strand
GTTCTTCTTCTCCTTCTGCTCGTGCACATATTGAACCAGCCCCTCGTTCTTCTTCTCCTTCTGCTCGTGCACATATTGAACCAGCCCCTCGTTCTTCTTCTCCTTCTGCTCGTGTACTTTCTTCTGCTCGTGCAAGTAAGGATCCTGACTATGTTCTTTCTTCTGCTCGTCCGCGTACGGTCCTTGCCCGAGAAATATCTCCTCAACGATCTCGTGAAGCGTCGGTCCTTGCCCGAGAAATATCTCCTCAACGATCTCGTGAAACTTCCCATCAATCTTCTACAGTTAGTTCTCTTACAAGACCTCGTAAAGCTTCACTAATTGATTCTAATCCAGCCATTCCTAAACGTATATTTGGACTGGACGGTACCCCTTTAGGAGACCCTCCCGACACTCCAGAAAGTGTAGAAAGGCTTAGTCAAATTTCTTCAGGATCTGGAGATTCTTCTGATAGAAAAAGACGTTCTCGAGCTCCTTCTCCTATATCATTTATTGATTATCATAAGCAAAAAATAGTTGGTGAACATGAACTTGTTAAAGAACTAAGCAAAGAATTAGACGATCCAGACACTCCTGAAGTTCTTAATAGAGATCCACATACTCCTACGTACGACCCGCCTGAAACACCAGATGTACTACGATCAAAATCAAAAAAAACATCTAGACTTCGACAACCATATGAGGAAGGAACACCGGTACCTGTCATAAAATCTAAATATGTTGAAGACATTATTACAGAGCTTAGAGAACTACCAAAAACAAAAATACAAAAAGCCACTGCCAGTCGGGATGGAGTTACTGAGTGTCTTGGTTTGATAGGAAAAAAATCAAAGTAGTACAGAAACACCTCTCTAAAAATTACTGATTGTCTTGGTAGACAAAAAATAATAAATTTTTAATACTAGTATGTATTAAAAATTTATTTGTGTAATAACCATCTTACATAGTTTTCTACATTATCAATATTCAGATACTCACATATAGGATGCATTCCAGTGTATACATATTCAAATATTTTCTGTTGAATTATATTAGCTGTTTCATTTATATACAAATCATCTTCTTCATATTTTTGAATATTTTCATTAATATTTTGTTCTAAATCGTTATTAAGAGAGTAATAGTCATCATAATTATCTGTTTTTTTTTGTTTCTCAATGTCTACCTTTTTTTCTGTTTTACCCATCTTTTATAGATGGAGTTAAGTTCTTAGATTTAATTTTCAATATATTTGCTAGAACAATGATATAACATACGCGATAGATTGTGAAAAATTTTATCATTTGTATACCATTTAATTTTATTTCTAGGATAACGTTCTCTCATAACATTACAAATAATTTTATATATATCAATCATTTGGATCAGATATTCATCATGCCACTTAGAACGATAAGCATTTCTTGGGGTTGGTGGTGGAATATAGTTTGGTTTTTCGCAAAACCTATATGGTTCTGGTTTCTCAACCCAAGGAATGGGGTAAACAGGTCCATAGACGGGCATAACAAATTAGAATAATCTATAAAGTCTTTAATAGTTAACTCGTTTTTTTTAAACCTGTGATATTAATTTCTTCTACTTCTTCATCTTCATCTTCTAATTCTTTAAGTTCTTCCTCTAGTTCAGCATCGAGATCACTTTCTTCTTCATGATCATCTTGATCTCCATCTTCATCTTCTTTTACCGGTTGAATATCACTTTTAAAAGATACTTTAGGTTTGATATGTTTAGCAGGTGATGCTCGAACTGTTAAAGGAGGACTTGTATGAACTTCCTGGACAGAAACTTTCTTGGTTTTAGTTTTAATAGGCTGTTTTTGAACAAAAACAGAAGGAGTAGAATTTTGATTTTGTTGATTAATAAATACAACCATTTTTTTAATTATTTCTTCATGCTTTTGTAAAAGATCTTCCTGTTCCTCTATCTTTTGAGCCAAATCTTCAATATGACTCATTAATTTCCTGTTCTTTTGGTTAAAATAGAAAGTAAGGCCAACAAGAACAACAATTTCGGATACAATATGAATCATTTGTTTATTTTCCATCAATTTTGACATTTATTAAGATTCTGATTACCGTTTTAAGCTAGCTTTTAATTATTATATACACATTTTAATAGTAATAATTTAGCTCCTTTTGATTACTATTTTGTATAGTTATTATTAAACTTATCTAAAACTACAAAACAAAGTTTCAAAAATATGCCTCCTAAAATGAGATTACCTTCTGTTGATTTATTTAAATATATTAATATGACAAATTTAGAATCAAATAGAAAAGTTAGTACATTATCTTTTTTAGAAGATAATAGTAAAGAATTTTCAGTTGATAATTATGAAAAAAGAGAACAAAGTCCTGAGAGAAAAGATACACAGAGTAAAAAAGAACAAGAACAAGACTTAACAGAAAAGAAAGATATACATAGTAAACAAGAACAATTACAAGAGTTAACAGAAAAGAAAGATATACATAGTAAACAAGAACAAGACTTAACAGAAAAGAAAGATATACATAGTGAACAAGAACAAGAACAAGACTTAACAGAAAAGAAAGATATACATAGTGAACAAGAACAAGAACAAGACTTAACAGAAAAGAAAGATATACATAGTAAACAAGAACAAAGTATACAGGTTGATAGAAGATTACAAGGCGAGAGAGGACTGCAAGGACTGCAAGGAGAAGAAGGAAAGAAAGGACTGCAAGGAGAAGAAGGAAAGAAAGGTATACAAGGTGAGAGAGAATTGAGAGGAGAAGTAGGTATACAACGTGAAAAAAGGCAGGGAGATACATGTGAACAATGGGCAATAGGAAAGCAAGTAGAACAAGGTGATAGAGGATCGAGAGGAGAAGCAGGTGAAAAAGGAGAACAAGGTGATAGAGGATCGAGAGGAGAAGCAGGTGAAAAAGGAGAACAAGGTGAGAGAGGATTGAGAGGTGAAAAAGGAGAACAAGGTGAGAGAGGATTGAGAGGTGAAAAAGGAGAACAAGGTGAGAGAGGATTGAGAGGAGAATCAGGTGATCAAGGTGAACAAGGTGAGAGAGGTGAACAAGGTGAGAGAGGATTGAGAGGTGAGAGAGGAGAATCAGGTGAAAAAGGTGAGAGAGGAGAAAAAGGTGAGAGAGGAGAAAAAGGAGAATCAGGTGAAAAAGGAGAACAAGGTGAACAAGGTGAAAAAGGAGAACAAGGAGAATCAGGTGAAAAAGGAGAACAAGGTGAAAAAGGAGAACAAGGTGAAAAAGGATTGAGAGGTGAAAAAGGAGAACAAGGTGAGAGAGGATTGAGAGGTGAATCAGGAGAACAAGGTGAACAAGGTGAGAGAGGAGAACAAGGTGAGAGAGGAGAATCAGGTGAAAAAGGTGAGAGAGGTGAAAAAGGAGGTCCAAAAGTAGTATTTTGGAATGGATTTATTAGTTTAACATCATCAGGGCACCAACATATTTGCACTATTCCGTATAATGGAAGTAAGTATACTCTTTCAAATTTGGATTTAGTAGTTCAGGGTAGAGGTCCTGTGTATCTCTATATTATAGACGGTATTTCTAGAAAAGTTATATCTGAAAAAAAATATGATTTTGACGGAAAAGAAAATGAAGTTCGTGTAATTTCATCATCATCTTTTGAAAATTTGTCAACTGAATATAGTGTTTTGAGTCTATATATGCATACTTACAAAAACACCGTGAATATTATTTCTGCTGAATTTACTATGTAAATACAATACAATATTTTTAATTATAATACGCCAAAGCGATTATAATTAATTTTACAAGAGACATATTATATTAATCTAAATCATCAATATTTTTTATTGCAGAACGGACTTGACATAAACGGTGAGAATCAAGAACATCTCTCAATACCGAGAGAGGAGTAAATTCCTTTTCATTAATAAAAGCAGACAAAATACTTGGTGAGAATCCAGATACTAAAGATGTACCGTTATCGGTTACTGATACAGGAAAATCAGAGGTTGTTCCGCAAACATTCCAAAAAATAAGATCAGGACGCTTATAACCAGAACTATTATACTTTCTCTCAATTTCTTGAAAGTTTGTCAACGAATTATTACGTTCAGCGATATTAAACTGCATGTCCGAGATAATAAATATTCTCTTTGGCAGGTCTTCTTGAGATAGCCCATGGCTAATTGCTTTTTGTAGAATTAAATCAAAAGTTGCTTGTAAATTTGTTGTTCCTCCCCATTCTGCTTTCTTCAATTGGGTATAGCGATTGTATATACTACCGTCTCTCACTAAGTGAAAACTTGGTTTTTCGTGAAAAGTTAAAATATGATTATGAAAAGGTCCTTGAACTGTATTAGCTCCCAGAAGTGACAAAGCAATAGCAACATCCATTGGGCAAAATGATGACTTTTTTAATTTACTACCACAACAATCACCAGTCCAACATTCCATACTCTGACTTACATCGCAAACAAAAACAACATCTTCAAGATTTCCATTCTTCTTGGCTTCTTCTTCTAGAACTTTCCATTGTGCTTCACACACCTCGTCAGCTCTATATTTAATTCGAATTTCATGAATTAACTCATGTGGAAATAGTTGTTTTGCTTTTACAGTTGACTCTCCACTTTGAAGCTTACATTTCCACTCTGCAAACTGTTCAGCTGAATGTTTCTCGAAAGCCTTCTTTAAACGTTTCATAGCACATGATGGAACTTTACTATACTCAATTTCATCCCATTTGCCATCACACATATACCTTTCCACTACTTTAAGATATTCTCGAAGAGGTGTTGTATACTCTTTTCGATAATGTTTTGGAGTAATACCCATTGCTTTAGTAAGAGTAGATACTACACCATATTTACGATCATAAGAGTCTTTCTCAGTCGGAGCCCACTTTCCACAAATACTAATAGGTTTTCCAGCATCCATTAGTTCGCGATCTAGCAAAAGTTGATCACCAAACATCTTTACGAATGAGATTTGGAGTTCTGTCAAATAATTTATCTGTTCGTCCTTAATTTCAGTACAATAATTTTCCTTAGTATCTCTTAGATTTAAAACACCAGGCCAAAATTCAATCAAATCATCCCATCGACCATATTCTGCAATTAGTTTATATGTCTTACTAAACTCGGTTGGGTAGTTTAGAAAAAGCCATACAAGACAACGACGACCTAATTCACGCTCGCCTTTACCACCTCGACAGTCACGAATATGGAAAGCCAGTAAAAAAGTATCTAATATATCTTCGGAAGCTGATATTCTCAAATACTCATATAATCTAGATAAGTTTAATCCACGAACAGCCTTAAAAAATAATGAAATTCGACCTGTATATTTGTTAGTAACATCAGGATTAGATAGAGATAACGCGCCATTCGATGTTTCACAAGAAGATGTCATTGCTGATGAGAAATTAGATGTCATATTTTTATTATAAATATGACATTCCTTCTTTAAATTTCATTTTCATAAAAAGTGTTTCTATTATTTCTTAAGTACAAATTAGAAGTTTAAAATAATTATCTTTTATATTTATATATTCTAAATGTCTGTAGAACGAATTAGAGAATTAGTTTTTTATAATCAAATGCAAATACAATTGGTATACACTTTATATCGCAATGAATATATGGGTGTAGTCTTGACACCAGAAATGCGCGAAACTTTGAAAGAATTGTTCGATAGTTTAAGACGTAAAATATTTAAAACACCAAGTATCTTACATAACATAACAAGAAGAGAAAAAATAGGTAGACATGTAAACGCGTTCTTACCGAATATATTAAATACCTTGATTGTCGGAGAGAGAGGAACAGGAAAGTCTAGTTATATTAAACGTCTGAAACGTGAAAATTATGATAGAAGATATTTTAGAACTGGAAATGAACCACATCTGATTTATAAACAACACTCGAACGACTCATCGTTAGGATGTTATTTTAATTGTAGACTTTTGAGTGATATCGATGAAATCAACGAACATCCAATTCCACAACTTTTCAAATATGCGAATGTTGCATTTATTTTTTATAGTGTTACTTCTCATTCTCTACCGACATATAGGAAAATTCCTGAATGGATTGATAAAATACTCTCTGTTGTTCCGAACTGCAAAATCTTTATTTGCGCTAATATGGTTGACAGTCGAGATTGGAATTTTTATATTCCAAATCCGTATAGAAATAAATTTTATCTACATAGAGATGTTGAATATTCACAATTTCCACTTTCTACAGCAAGTGGTCGAGATTTTGAGGTTCCAATAAATGAAACTTTGACGCATTTTGAAAGTATTGGTTTGATACATAGAACTAAAAAGAAAACTGATCTATATCAGACATTTGTAAGAGAAGAGAGTCTAAAGAGTAAATATAATGATCTTTCACCAACAGAATATTGGTCTGCGATAGAAGAAGCCTGGAAAAAATCTAGTTGGTCAATTTCTTAAAAATAAAATTGGTCGTTATACATTTTATTTAAAATTGAATTTAAAAATCAATTATTCTAAATATTTAGAACAGATGGAAAAGCTACCACATATAGAATGGAAAGAATATGCAAACTCTGCTAAAATAACAAAACCAAATGGTGATGTTGTTTATATAAAAACGGGTGATTTTATTCATATCGAATCAACGAATCTATTTTTTAAGATTGATGAGTTTTATGGCAGTCCAAATGATATCGGACCTCTATATTTTTCATATCGTGATATTGACATGGATAAAAAAAGTTTTGTAGAAATACCATTCTCTTTAAAAACAGGTGGAAAAAATTTCATGATATGCTATCCATCTGGTTTAACAAAATACGGGCATCACTTAAATAATGAAGATTGGTCGTCTATAGTTGTTTGCGATTCAAATCCTATGATAACTAATAAATAAATTTATATTTGTTTTCGAATATAAATTATTACTTAGGACATGTAGCTGTTCCAAGCTCAGTTGACTGAGTTACATTATGACCTCGCAACCTAAGAGCTTCATAAATATCCTCTGGCATAATCGTCTTAGTATTATGTTCAGAATTAACTACAAGTACTGCTAGTATAATATCTGATAATTCTGAATTGACAATAGATCTGATGTTGTTATAACATTCCTCAGATAGACTCTTAACTCCAGCACGACGGGCAAGACGAGTGATAGAGGGTTTTGTAATATTTTCCATTTTGTATTTGACAAGTAAGCTTTAAGTCACGAATTGATTCTAAATCAATTATGAAGAATCAATTCGTGACTTAAAAGGGAGAATAAGGATCATTAAATAAAATGGATGCACCACAGAAAGCTGTTATGAAAAAGAAGAAGACTCGTTTTTTCGAAACGTACATTTCTAAGGTTTTAAAGAAAGTTTCAGAATCCAATGGTATTACCGCTAATTCTAAACAACAGATTAATAGCGCTCTCTGTCTAATCTCTCGTTTGATAACAACAACTGTTATTACGTTGACCGAGATGGCGAAGAAGAAGACAATGTCTGAGAAGGAAATTAAGAACGCGTTGTTGATTATTTTACCTACTAAATTAGCTGAAAACGCTATAGTTGAAGGACAAAAAGCAATTTTGAGTTTTGGAAAAGTAGATAATACAAAGGGATCAAGTAGACAGGAAAAGGCAGGTATTCTTTTTTCACCTGCTATTTCAGAAAAATTTCTTCGCAACTTTGGATATTCTAAAATTATGGTTACTAGTCAGGCACCTGTTTATATGGCTGGAGCACTTGAATATTTAACTTCAGAAATCTTAGAGAAAGCTTCTATCTCTGCAAAAGATAATAAGAGAATTCGAATTAATATTCGTGACCTTGAAATGGGTGTTCGAAATGATGATGATCTAAATAAGTTTTTTACTACTAATCGTATTTCATTCTTGGGTGGTGGAGTTACACCATTTATTCATCAATCTCTCCTTTTGAAGAAAAATCGTAATAAGAAGCGTGTTAAAAAGTCAGCTGTTGCTTCAAATGGTGATAAGAAAAAGCATCGTTTCAGACCAGGCACAGTTTCTCTAAGAGAAATTAGACGTTTTCAAAAGATGAGCAATTGTCTTACTTTTGCAAAGTTTCCGTTTGAAAAGCTAGTACGTCAAATTGTAAGATCTCACAATGATGATACTCCAATGAAAATCAGTAAAGACGTTTTTATTGTATTACAATACTTTATTGAACAACGGCTAGCATCCCTTCTTCGAAATGCAAATTTTGCAGCTATTCACGCGGGACGAGTTAAGTTAATGTCTATAGATATAGACTTTGTTCGCTCTATCTCAAATGGTACTCAAAATCCGTATCTGATTGGTGATGTAGTTGAGAATGAAGAGGTTGCAACTGATCTTGTATCAGAAGATGAAGATGATGATGATTTGAACCTTGATCCTGACGAGGAAAATGCTGACGAAGAGGAAGACGAAATAGTTGGAGAAGATGAACTCCTAGAAGATGAACTCCTAGAAGATGAATAAAATATAAACGATTTGATTAATTCTTGTAAGAATTAATCAAATATTCTGAAATCAACTTAAAAACACCTGATCATTCTAAAAAATGAATTCTGATACAACACAGAAAGATCTCCAAGTCGAATTACCAGAACGCGAACCTAGTCATATTATGACAGGTGACTATGTAGCTCTTATGGAAACAAATGGAAAGGAGTTTGAAAGTTGGTATTACTTTATCAGGCGTGAAGGCAATGAAGATGCTCTCAAACATCTACAAGACCAACTCGAAAAAGTAGATTGGTTTATTATAGATGATCTTAGCACCTTTGACCTTGACTTGGATCATTCTGTTAGCGCAATAACAGCGAAACAAATGACTAAACTAGAAATGAACTCTTATGCTTTTCATCGAAAGTTTGACGGGAAATTAAAAACCATTAATTTTAACTTCAAGAAGAAAGATAATCGAGAGAGTGAGCGTGGAAATGAACGTATGATTTGTAAAATTTTTGACGTACTTGGGTATGGTCAAATTGAAGATTATATCAGCGATGAAGATTTAGACGAAGAGGATCTAACAGATAATGATTCTGAAACAGAGACTGAGACAGATGAAGATGAATCTTCAGGATCTGACTCTGGTAAAGATTCTAAGAAAAATGATAAGACTCTAGGTAACAAGGGTTTACCACCATCACTTGTCAAAAGTGATCTACCACGATTTGCAAAGAAAAAGCAACGTCCAAAGAAGAAGTAATAAGATTATTTGTTCTCAATATAAAAATATTGAGAAAATCACCTACATATAACTGCCATTTCTTTTGAGAATGAAGGATTAACATCTATATCTTTTATCTCTTGAAACTTACTTGTCAAATTTATGATATTATTTGAGCTAGATGTTACAATATCAAAATCTTTTGTTTTTGCTATAAGATTAGAAAGACGGAAGCGTTCTTCCGCTACAAGTTTAGTTGATTTCTTTATGATAGGTTCCGTTATTACATTCTTCAGTTTTCTAGCTCCAATATCTTTCTGAATAATTCCATCGGAATCTTTATACATAAAAACCTCTCTGCTACTATCTGTACATTGATATCTTTTAATGCCATCCTCACTTGGAATGATGTATTTAGAAGTAAATCTCGCTACTCCTTTAAGTCCTTCCTCAACGTGTTCTAATTTAAAATTTTCTTCAACTTTTTCCTCGATAACTTCTGTTCTCCAATCAGATACTATAAGATTTTGAGTATTATTTGTTGTTTTAGTTATATTAGTTACTGATTTAGATGCTAGAATAAACATTTCCGCTACTGGATTCATACAATTTTGTATGAATCTAGTAGCGGAGCTTTGTAAAAAGAAAGTTGCTTTTGCAGATCGTTAAAAATTTTAAACGGCAGAACATTTTTATTCGGTCGGATACTTTTTCTCCTGATATATAATATTAAAAAGTATATGAATATTCGATTTTTTTGCAAAAATTATTTTAGTTGAATAAACAAAAGTTTGAAACTTTTGTTTATCAAAAACTTTCTTTCTTATATAAATTTAAAATTTTATAATAAATTAAAGTTTTTTCTAGAAAATGAGTTAATCATGCTCATGTAAAAATATTTTAGTACGCAAAATTAATTTGATATTTATGTCTGAAAAAACAATACTTTTTAGTATTGTTTTATTCTGTGTTGAATCTTATTTCAATTTGTTTCTGTGTACATTTCTGCGCCAGTCCACTCCATTAAATCTAGTAGATTACATGTATTTGGATCATAAGGACACACCTCATCAAAATTATCTTTTTCTAAGTCAATGATAGCTCGAAAGCACTCTTCAGAAATATAGAGAGCGGATGGAATAGATCCTATACCTGTGTAAATAATTCGAACTTCGTCGATATTTATTTTAATATCCCAGCCCATAACTTCGCCCATAAGTGACCTTGCGCATCTGCCACAGTTTTGAGAGAATGCAGAACACTCATCGGCGCAAAAGCAGCAAACTCCAACTTCGTAATCAATGGTTTGAATCATTTATCTATATTTTATTTAAATATATTTCTTATAATTTCAATTTTATTTAAAATCTACCTTCTATAACTCGATGTGGTCCAAAACGTAATCCTTTGTCACTTGATTCATCACTTGATTCGTCACTTGATTCTCCGTCAGCTTCATGCCCAGATGATTTACTCCAAACTGGATGATCAAAAGAAACTCTCCTAGACCGTGGAAATCCTGATCTTATCGATGCACCATGTGACGGTGCATAAGGTGATACATAAAAACCTGAGCTAGACGGAGGTGGTCCCGATCTTATCGATGTACCAGCGGGCGGTGAATAAGGTGATACATACCAACTTGAGCCTGGTGAACCAGCGCGTCTCGGACTAGATGGTGGTACATACCTCTTAACAACACTAGCTCCTGAAGAAGAACTCCTTGGACCAGGAGGTGGAACGAATCCTGTCTTTGATGGTGGCATATGACCAGTTATATGCCATCCAGCGAAACTACGTAAACCCGCGCCACCGGAACCACCAGAACCACCAGAACCTACACTACCGGAAGAGGACGACTTTTTAGGTCTTTTTATGCAACGCCCCGACGCATTTCGTATACGTCCGGGTTGACACTTTACTCGACACCTACCGTTTGATAGGTTACGAACCATTCCTGGTGGGCATGGAGGAACCCGGCAACGCCCCGTTGAGCGACTACGCCTTTGGTTAGGTTTCGTACAAGGAGGCTTACGGCTACGCGATTTGCGGCTACTCGATTTGCGGCTACGCGATTTACTCTTGTAAGATTTGCTGCTAGGAGAATTAATCTTTCGACAACGTCCGGTTATACGGCTTCGAGTAGTCTTACCAGGTACACACTTTACTCGACATTTACCATTTGATCTGTTACGAATCGTCCCTGGTGGGCATGGAGGAACCCGGCAACGCCCTGTTGAGCGACTACGCCTTTGGTTAGGCTTCTTGCATTTTTTAGAACTAGAAGTCATTTATTACTTAATCAATATTTTCTAAAAATCAAAAAAAATAGTTTAAAAGTTTGGATGATGTAGTGAATTAATAATTAAAATTGAAAAAATCTAAATACAAAATTCTATATATTCAGAAGAATGTCTAATTCTAATGCAAGAAAAACTGTTTTGGAAATGCTTGATCAACGAGGATATACAATTGTTGACACAGAGAATATTATGGCTTTAAAACCTGATGGAAGTCAAATTATTGTATTTTTTAACGAGTCTACAAGTTTTGACACAAAGAGTATGAAAGAAATATTATCAGTAATGAATGAAGCAGGAGTTGTTCATTCAATTGTGATATACAAAGATAAAGTCACTCCAGCAACAAAAAGTACGCTTGAGCAGTGTGACGATATGAAGATAGAATTATTTGCTGAAGAAGATTTGCAGATAAACATCACAAAACACAGACTACAACCCTTGTTTGAAAAATTGAAAGATGATGAGATTGTTGAATTTAAGAAATCTTTCGGATTAAAATTTGGAATTCTTAGAATAGATCGCCCAATTGCACGTTTCTACAATTATTCTAAAGGAGATGTTATTCGTATTACACGTTCTGACGGGTACATAAATTATAGAATCGTAAAATAATTAATAAATGTTTTGAATTTTATATCTATTGGTATAAAATCTACAATGTTGTTTTATCTAATCTTATTATTTTATCAAAAGATCCTGTAACAACCTGATGCGCAATAAGAAGAGTCATTTTACCATTAAAATTTTCTCTAATTGCGCTAAATACAACCTCAGATAATTCTTGGTCTAAACTTGCAGTGCATTCGTCAAGAAGTAACAAGGGTGTGTTAAACATTTCAGCCAGCGCCATAGTGTATGCTAAAATTACTCTGGAGAGTTCTCCGCCACTTAGCATATTTAGATCAGACTCCATACCTTTGTATTCAATTTCTATATTAATTTGGGGTTTTGTACTCTTTTTAGTCTCTTTAAAAGTTTGTAAATTAACTGAGATTGGTTCTGTAGGAAAAAAACATTCAAGGTACACTCGAGCATGAGCATTAATACTTTCTATAATATTAAGCATAGCCATACTTTCTGCTTCGAGTATTTTATCTTTTAGCTTTGTTGCAGATGCATGTTCTTTTATAGATATTTTTTGTTCAGCTTCTAACTCTTCTAATTTAATTTCCCAACCTCTGTAATTTTCTAAAGAAATTTGATATCTTTCCCATTCTTCCACCCCTTTTAAATTTTCCTCGTGAATTCTTTTTTTAATCTCAAGATCTTTAAGCTTCTCTTGTTCAGATGTATAATGTTTTTCTACTTCTTTAGAACTTTTCACATTTCCATAATCTTTTAGGTGTTTTAACTTTGTATTTTCTAATATTTTTTTACAATTATCAATAGCTTCAATAATATCTTCTCTCCGCTTTTTTGTAGAGTGTAAATTATCACGTTTCTGTCTTTGTGAATTAATAAGTTCTCTTAATTCTTCTTCATCCATATCCGGTGTATTCTTATTTACTTTTCTGCTAAGACTGTTCAGCTTATTTTCCATCTTCTCAACTCCTTTCTTGAATGTGAAATACGAAGACGAAAAATTTTCATCTCTAATATCTTTCTCTATCTCCTTTTTTCTCTTCTCTAGTTCTATCTGACTTGCTTGATATCCTCGTAAATATTCTAAATCTTCTTTCACATCTTCCAAAGATGGAATTTCTTCATAACACGATAAAATTTTATCTATTTCAGATTTCATAAAAACTATTCTCTCTATTTTAATCTCTTCATCTCGGATAAATTTTTGAAGTTTAGAAATATCCATCTTTAGTTTATTAATTTCATCATTCAGAGTTTCAAGATCAGCTTCTATAACATCCGTATCCCCATTAGAAGATAGAATGAGTTCTTCATTTACTAATCTGACCTTAACCGAACAAGATGGACATGAATAAGAAGATTGTTGTGTTAAAAGTTTATCTTGCAAAGACTGTTTTGTTTCAAGTTCATTTTCCTTTGACACTAAATCTTTCTTATTTGAAGAATGTTTTTCTGAAGATGTGTTCCCAAGATTTTTTATATCATCTTTAAGAGATTGAATTTTTGTTGCATCAACAAGACACTTTTTCAGATCTTGAAGCGTAGAATTAAGTTCTTCTCTACTGTATTCTTTCCACTCTATCTCTATACACTCTATCAGACGTTTATTCATTAAAGCATCCTCGTCTTTTTTCATCTCTCTAAGTCTTTCAGAATCAACCTTAATTTGTTTTTCAAGTGTTTTAATATCACGTAAGGTAATTATATTTGATAAAGAATCCTCTAGCGATACTAAAGCTTCATCTCCATCATATACAAGATTTGATATTTCATTGTCTATAGTTAAAAGCGAAGTCTCTAAATCAGAGAGAGCTTCTGTTCTAGCCTTTAAAGTTGCTTCTAACACCCTCGTGTCTAGAATTTCTTGAGATATAGACTTAGTTTCGCGAATGGATCTGTGTATAAGTGTATTACAGTTTTTTAACCTGGTTTTTTCATTTTTTATTACCTTCTCTCTTTCAGATTTCTTGCATTTTAGTGGAAATGCTTTCTCATTAGGTATTTCCATCTCTTCTAATACCTTTTTAGCCATTTCTAATTGCGATTCTACTCCTACAAGCGCATCAGAAGTTTGTGTAATGTAAGCCTTACACCTACCTTTTATCTTACCCAAATCAACATCACGAAATGCAAATTTTTCCAAAAACGCTAATTTGTCTACAGGAGACATAAGTATAAAACTATTCAAATTATTTTGCTGAATATATCCGCTTATTTTAAAAGTTTCTCCAAAAATTTTATCAATAATACACTGTCCAGATTCATCTTCGTGTACATCATTAACTATTAATCTGTTAGGTCTCTTCGTCCTTATTATCTTTATATCATCAAATTCTAACTCTACCCGACAAGATGTAGAACCACATGCTTGAAGTTTATTGCCTTCTCCAAAAAGCGCAAAAAATATTCCTCTAAGTATAGAAGTTTTACCAGCTCCAGAAGGACCTGACAATAATGCAACACCACTTTCTCCAAAGTCGAAAGTAGAATCTGAATAACATAAAAAGTCCTTCATCCTGATCTTCATATCTGTTTTATGTTTCAAACTAATTACATTCTATTAAATCAATTGCAAAATTCATTTTTATTAATAGTAGACTATATTCATAACTAATAATAATAATAAGAATAAAACCACTTAAGAGGAAGATACTTTTTACATAAAATGTCAGATAAATTAACCTTTGAGATATATAATAAAAATCGTTTAGCAGTAAGAGGTGATCGCACACTTTATAATGATCTTATAAAAGGAATAGGAGGTAGATGGAATTCTCGTATGCATGGAGGGGAAGGTTGGATAATTTCTATTGATCAAAAAGATATTCTTGAAGATTTGATAAATTCTCTTTCTGATATTCAAGATAACAATGAACTTTTTAATTTAGACAATGATAAACCTAAAAAAGATATACAAGAATATGATGACGAAACAAGAGAAGATCAAGAAATAAATACGCCTCGGGAAAAGCAAATTCGAGAAATGAAAGATTCTGAAGAAGTGAAGGCTCATCAGAACGAGAAAGCAGAGGAAAGAGAGAAGATCCGTGAAAAGGAGAAAGATGAAGAAAGAGAGAAGGCTCGTCATAAAGAATCTGAAGAAAAAGAGAAGATCCGACAGAAGGAATCTGAAGAAAGAGAGAAGATCCGTGAAAAGGAGAAAGATGAAGAAAGAGAGAAGGCTCGTCAGAAAGAGAAAGCAGAGGAAAGAGAGAAGATCCGTGAAAAGGAGAAAGCTGAAGAAAAAGAGAAGATCCGACAGAAGGAGAAAGCAGAGGAAAGAGAGAAGATCCGACAGAAGGAATCTGAAGAAAGAGAGAAGATCCGTGAAAAGGAGAAAGCAGAGGAAAGAGAGAAGGCTCGT
>Ga0214919_10006957_pt1 | contig 15386 bp, 13 predicted proteins | sample LL1503_MetaG_FD_177994 | JGI IMG/M metagenome (GOLD analysis project Ga0214919, IMG submission 177994) | Freshwater microbial communities from Lake Lanier, Atlanta, Georgia, United States - LL-1503 | ecosystem: Environmental > Aquatic > Freshwater > Lake | place: USA: Georgia | collected... | reverse complement strand
GGCGGCTGAGGTTTTGAGCGCCGAGGAGCGTTTGGCTGCGGTGCGCCAGAGCCTGCTGCAAGCTGCGCTGGAGGCGCCAACCCAGGTGGTTGCCACCAGTTGGATTGATGGGGAGGGCGTGCTGCGGGAGATGAATTCTTTTCGCAATGGCATGCAGGTTCGTGGCGTGCGCATTGTGTCGTACGAGCGGGACGCCAAGGGCCAGCCCAGTGCGGCGGTGCAATGGGACAAGGTCGCGGACGCCGCTGACAAGGCCCCGCCCGTCTGCCCAGCCCCCGGTGACCGCTTTAAGCATTTGGTGACCCTGCAATGGGACCTCCCCGCCAATTTGCCGGCAGATGAGCGGTTTATGCTGGAATCATTGCGCACACTGCTGGGCGAGCGTCTGCGCGCCAGCGCCAGCGCCAGCGGCCAGTGGAAATTGCGTGACAAGCTGCCAGAGCCGCAAGGGGCCTACGCCCGCGCACTGCTGGGTGAAGCCAATCCGCCTGCCACCTGGAGCGCGACGATCCGCTTGATTCAGGGGCCGCCGGCGGTGGCGCAGACACCGTCAAAACCGGCAACCGATCCGAACGCGGTGGCTGTGCGGGTCCCAGGTTGGTTCACTGGCAGCAGTTCGCCCCAACTGTATTGGGACAACGCGCCCCGGCTTTCTGTACGCTTGGAGCTGGTGCTCCAAGAACGGGATGCAATTCGGCCGGCCTTTCAGCGCACTTTGCATATCGATTTGTTGTCGGAGCAAGTGGGTTTCGGCCCGGTGCAGCTCAGCGACGCTACGCGCATCGCGTTGGGCCCCCAGCTCACGTACCTGGCTGACGCTGTGGGGGCCGTGCTGGCCTGCCGGGCTTTCAATCCGCAGGTGACACAGGCTGACGGCACGCAGTTTCAGATTGATGCCGGCGCGGCCTCGGGCGTCCAAGTCGGCGATGAATGGGTTTTGGTCAACGGCCAACAGATTCCCCAGCGCAGCCTGGATGCGGGCGTGATTGCCCAAACTGTCTTGGCCCGGGTCACCAGCGTGAGCGAGGGCAGTGCCCGCTTGCAGTGGCTGGCCGGACCCCAAAAAGCGGTGCAGACCCAATGGCGTGCTTGGCCCTCGCGCAGCCTGCCTTGAACTACCCTCTGCTTTGAGCCCGCCCTAACCCCTACCTGGAGACGCCACCATGGCCCCGACTACCCACCATCCCCGCAAATTCATGTCGCACTTTCGCGCCTTGGCGATGGGCCTGGCCAGCTGCAGTGTGCTGGCCGTGGCGTTGATGCAACCCGAGCCTGCCGCCGCTGGCGATGCGGCTGCAGCCGAAGTGGCCCCCAAACCGGGGATGACCTACACCCCGCGCAATGGTGAGACGCTGGACCATGTGATCCAGATCACCATGCCCGACAGTCCGCTGAAGATGGACTTGTTGCGCCGCGCCTTCATCAGCCAGAACCCGCAGGCATTTGTCACCCCGGTCACCACCCCGCCCCGTATGAAGAAGGGCGCGGTGCTGACCGTGCCTGATCACCAGAAATTGCTGCTGTCGGTCGCGGCGCCGCAGACTGCTGAGGTGGATGGTGACGCTGCGGGCACCCAGCGCAGCCCAGCGGCTGCGAATAGCGCTGAAGAGCGCAAGCGCTGGGTGCGTTACCCCTGAGCGGGGTCGCCAGTTCTACTGTGATCTCCATTGCTGACGCCGGTGCGCAGTTACTGCGCCCTTCTCCTGTCGTTTTTCCGCAGGGGCAGATGTCGCTGCCTCTGGTGGAGGCCAGTACCGCGCGCTTGCTGAACCTGTCGGACGGCCAAGTCGTACAGGGTACGGTGCAGGCCCAAGGAGACCAGCTTGCCCTGCTTTTGCGCGGGCGCTTGTTGGAACTGCCCCAAGGCATAGACTGGACGATAGGGCAACGTTTGAACCTGCGCGCCCAAACCAACCCCGATGGATCCCTCACCCTGAACCGCTTACCCACGCCTGGGCAGGGTAAGTCCGCCGCTAACGCAGCGAGCGGGACTTCAGGACCCAGTGGCACGTCCGGTGGCCCCGCCGCCGCGGGAGCAGCCAGATCGGCCAACTCTGGCGTCGCTGGTGCCGCCGTCGATCCGGCATTGGCGGCGCGCCAGCAGGTCAGTCCCCAGTCCCCGCCGTCCAGCGTGCCGGCGGGCACGCTGTACCCGCCACCAGACACGCCGTCCCAGCCGCAAACTCCCGCAGCACCTGGCGCAGCATCCGCTTCCTCCGCCCCGCCTGCTCCGGTTGAACCCGGGAGCCAGGCCGCGACGGCCGTGCCCGGGAGCAGTGCCCAGCCTTCCCCTGTAGAGCGCTCTGCGTACGCCGGTCCCGCCCCGATGGTCGCCGGCAATGTCAGCACACCGGTAGCGAGCACGGCCATGGCGCAAAGCATGCAAGCGCAGCCGGCTAACGCCGGTGCGCTGGTGCAGCAGCAGGTGGTGGCCCAACAGCCTGCGCGGCAGGCGGCTGGACCTGGGATGACGCTGACCCCCGATGCGCCGGTGGTTCAAGCGCAGGAAGTGGAGCCGGGCAGCAGTGCATACGCGCCGCCCATCGTGGCCTTACCCCCCTTGCCCGAACGTGCTGCGCCGCTGTCGGCACCATCCGTAGCCCGGGTAGATGCGCCTACCGTGCAAGCCATGGGTTTGAAAGACGGACAAGTCTTGCAGGCCAGCGTGCAGGCGCGCGACGGGTCTTTGGGCTTTGTGGTGGACGGGCGGGTTTTGCCCACCCTGCAGCCGGGTACGCAAGACAGCCCGCTGCTGGTTAACCTGCGGGTCGAAATCAACGAGGATGGCACGGCCACTTTGCACAATCTGCTGGCGCCTGCGGCCAAGCCTTCAACCGCGGCAGCGCCGCTGGCACTGGCACCGGTGTCCCTGGCCGGCGTGCTGGCCACGGTGGCTGAGCAAGAGCCGCAACGGGTGACCCTGGGTCCGCAGGATTTTTTCTCGCGCTTGGGCAGCTTACTATTCCGTGCCAGCGGACTACCCGAATTGGTCAACCTGTTCAACAGCGGCACCTTGGACGCGGTACTGCGCCAGGTCGGCCGCCCCGATTTGCAGGCGCAGTGGTCGCGCCAGCGCCTCAGCATGGCGCAGCTATCCCCCCGCGATGTGCGCAATGCGGTACAGGCCGCGCTGGGTTCGGAGCGCAGCTTACTCAGCGGCGTCGACCGCGACATGCCGGCCAACGACACCAAGCAACTGCTTCTGGGTGCGCTGGCGTCCATGGGTGCTTTGGACGACCTCAGCATGGAGGATCTGGGCGCTGCGCAGCAATTGCAGCGCGGGGTCGATGATCTGGAGTCGGCGCAGGTTCGCGCTGTCCAGGCGCAGACGCAGCAGGAGCTGGTGTTCAATATGGCAATCCCCTTCCGGGATGCTTCGCCGGTGGAGATCCAGTTTGAGCGCCGGCGCACCAGCGAGGGCAGGTCCACTCCTTTTACCGTCAACGTCCACTCCAGCAGCGCCGATTACGGTGAGTTGTGGCTCAAGACCGAGCTGCTGGGCAAGGACCGGGTGGACCTCATGATGTGGGCGCGTAACGCCGCCGTGGTCGACATGGCGCAGTCCGGCGCTGCCACTTTGGGCGAACAGTTGCAGGCCGCAGGCATTGCCATGCGCTCCTTCCAGGTCATACACGGCGAACGCCCGGGGGGCCAGAACAACGGGGCCCAGGAGCCGCCGGTGTCGGCCTTGGCCGGCGCTGTACTGGACATTCGGGCATGAGCTTCCGCCGCCAAGCCATTGCCCTGGAGTACGGCCAGCACCTGACGCCGGTCGTCACGGCCAAGGGCGACGAGGAAATCGCCCTGGCCATGATTGCCCAGGCGCAGGCCAACGGGGTTTACATCACCCAGGATCCGCAACTGCTGGCGCTTTTGAGCCGGCTCAATGTGGATGATGAAATCCCACCCGAGTTGTACGCTGCGGTTTCCGTGATCTTGTCGTGGGTGTACTGGCTCAAGGGCATGCGTCCGGGCGAAGAGAAGGCCTTTACCAGTGAGACGGCTGCAGATACCGGGGAGCGCGAAAGTGACGCGATACGCGACCCGGATGTGATTGATATCGGTGGGCCCTCGGACCCTGTAGACGGATTGGCCTAGGCTTCGTTGTAACCGCGTCCGCGGGAAAAACGCGAAACATGACCGAGTCGGTCATAAATTTCAACACCGCTGCCGGTTCCAGGAAGACGCAAACTATCCAGTGCGCCGCGAATCGATTCGAGTTTGCGCTCCATCAGCACCACGTTACGCCGGTGCTTGTCACGGCACTCGGCAATGCCCTCCAACCAACCGCTCCACAGCGGATCTTCCTCCAAAATTTCTCTGCTGGGTGCCAGCTCGGTGAGCTGGGACAGTAAATCGTTTTTGATCGGTTGCAAGCGTTCAAATTCATCCAGATCTTGTATCTTGAGCGCATCGAACTCCAGCTCCAGCATCTGACTGAGCTGTAAAGCCAGCGCCTGCGCGCGCTGGTGGAGGTCTGGTTCTGCCGGGTCTACCAAAGTTACAGGCCTCAGCCCCTGATCATCTGCTCGATGGCCAAAAAGCTCTCGGCGATACGCCGGGGATCCAAGGGGTACTGCCCATCTCGGATTGCCTGGCGGATGGAATCCACCTTTTTTCGGTCGAAATTGGGTTCTTCGTGCATACGTTGGACCACTTTGCGCAAATTGATTTCGTCGGCGCTATCGGTATTAGCGGTGGGGGCTGGTGGCGTCACTCCCGGAGTGACCGCTGGTGCCGTGTTCGCTAAAGACGCAGATTTTTCCGACCGCCCCGTTTTATCGGCGGACTTGCGTGCTCCGTTGTCGGCTGGAAGCGGCCGTGGCGAAATGGGATCGGTCATAGATAGCTCACTTTCAGAGATTAAGCAGCACTTTTACAGCTTGTCCTCTTAGGAATCGGCCTGTCGATAAAAAACTTGAGTCCTGAATAAAAAATATTTTCGATGGCGGGTTACAAACCTTTCGCAGCGTTCGGTCCGGTCACCACACCGCTTAGTAATCGGCCCGACTCGGGATTTTTTAAGCGGATTTGGTCACCTAAACGTCCATCCTGCAACGCCTCGACCCGTGCAACGATAGCAAAACCGCTGCCTTGGCCAATGGTGAGCATAACCAATTGTCCCTGTTTGACCAAGAGCGCCCGCCGTACATCCGAGCTGCGCAAGGGCGTCCCAGCTGTGATATCGCGCACCACTTCCGCGTTTTCCAGGTCCTTGACGCTGCCGAACAAGGCGTTGTCGGCGCCTGTGGCCGCTTGTTCGGTTTCTTCGAGCATCGATGCGCTCAACACCGTCCCGGCCCGCAAAAATTGGGTGCCGATCACAACTCTACGGCGTGGCGATGCCGAAATACTGGCACTTTTAGGCGTTGGTGCCGCTGCCTGCAAGCTAGGCGCGGCAACGGAGGCGTTATTGGGCGGTGTTACGGCGATCACTGGGGATGCTGCGGGGGGAGGTGCTGCAGCGGGGGGAGGTGCTGCAGCGGGGGGAGGAGCTGCAGCGGAGGTCGGTTTCGCTGCCGGGACTTTGATCGTGGCACGCAGATAAAGTTGCCAGCTCGATGCGCCCAGGCAGCGCACCCGCACGGTTTCTTTGGTGGCGAAGGGCAGATCCATCACCAGCGGGCGGTCGCAGGGCTGCACCTTCACACGACTGTCTAGCGGGACGAAGTCAAACTGGCCGGCATTCAACTGCTGGCTTTGCTGCATCCAGTTGCCAACTTCCTTGAATAAATTCTCTTGGCTCAGAGCCGCTTCGGCCGGCGCCTGGGCAATAGCCTGGGCCCATCCCAGGGCCAGCGTCAGGCACAGTGCCGCTGCTTGCGCGGCCGCCAACCAGCCGCGTGGCCGGGCACCGAGGGGCGGGGGTCTGTGGCACAGCATTTGCATAGTTTGGCAGGTAAGAGGGAATATGTCGACACCTTGACATCTTCCCAGCTTGTCCGCAAGAAAAGTGCCAATTTAATCGTTTGACGTTATCCCGAAGGACTATTCCGCCCGCTGACCCATCGCCATGCAAGCCTTCAATATCCAGTACAAACCGACAATCAGCCTGAACTCGCTAGGCGGACCCGCGCGGTTTGCACGCCCTGCTGGCGACGCAGCGCTTGACGCGGCCGGTCAGCCCGCTGGCGCATTTGCCCAGGCTCTGCAAAGCGCCGAAAGTGCGGGGTCAGCACCGGCGGTCGGAGCGGCGCTCAGCCGAACCATCGCCGGGGGCGACACACTCAGCGGTATTGTGCAGGAGCAAGCGAGCGCCATGGGCGTCAAGCTCGAAGGCGCGCAGGCCTATAGGCTGGCCCAGCAGCTGGCAAAGGCTAATCGTATTGACAATCCGGATCGTATTTTTGTTGGCCAGCAGCTGGACATGCGCGTCCTGAGTGAGCAGCTTGCCCAGACCGGTCATGTGGGCCCGGTCAAGCCGGCCCTGGCCGCCAATGTGCCAGCCCAGGTGGTTTTGCAGCGGCTTGCGCTGCCGCCCTCTGGGGCGGTTCAGCCCGCGCCAAGCCCCCAGGTTGCCGCGCGACTCAACCTCCCGCGCTTTCCCCATGTGGCCAGCAACAACGCAGTCGCGCCGAATGGAAAGTTGATTCCGGTCGAGGTTTCCGCCGCTTCCGAAGCTGTGAAGAACCCGGTTTTGCAAAAAACCTTGGACCGTGCGGTGGCCAAAGGTTTTATCCCGCCGCAGGAGCGGGCAGCGGTTTACGACAAAATTTTGGGCTTGTCCAAGGAGCACAACTTCTTGCCCGACGACTTCGCGCGCATGACCCTGATGGAGAGCGACGGTATGAATCCGCGCGCCAGCAACGAGCGCTGCCATGGAATTATCCAATTCTGCGACGGTCCCGCGCGTGGCGCGGCCACGGCGGGTTATGCCAAGAATCCCAAAGCCATTTTGAACCTGAGCGTGCACTCCCAGCTCGACCTGGTGGGCAAATATTTTGATGAAGTCGGACTGAAAAACAAGGGTCCAGCGGGGCTGGAAGATTTGTACCTGTCGGTGCTCAACCCGGCGTCGCGTGCCGAGAATTCGGCCACCCGCCCATTGAACATTCCCGGCGCGCAAGCCCGCGACCTGCACGTCGGTGGCGATACCGACAACCCAATAACCCGCCAATCCATCCGCTTCGGGCTGCTGCAAAACGCGGCTGCGCGGCTGCGTGAAATGGTCCCTGCCCGCCTGCGCAGCGGCCAACAGGCCGCGGTTGCATACGCCGAAACCCAAGCCAACTAAAGATGGAATCAGGGGGTGGTTGCGGCAAGCTGTTGCCGCCCGTTCGCCACTCTGCACCATCGATTCGGCACGAGCGCTGGGAACTTGAGAATGAGATCTACAGAAATTTCACATGGCACGCAATTTGCGGTATCTCTTTCAAGGGCCACACACCGTGGTCTGAAGTGTCGGTATACCGGCGAAAAATGGCGATGCCCTGAGGAGTGTTCCTGATGAACATGATTGACAAGACCTTTGACGTGCACGAGCGCGCGCTGGCTTTTCGCGGTCAGCGCATGGAAATTCTTTCCCAAAATATCGCTAACGCCGATACGCCCCACTTCAAAGCCAAGGATCTGGATTTCCGCCAACTCCTGGCCAATGCACAAGACAGCAATCTGCAGCTCACCAATGCCGGCCACACCAGTCAGACGCCAGAAGACGGCCGCACTGGCGTGAAATACCGCGTTCCCTACAACACATCGTTTGACGGAAACACCGTTGAACTGCCGGTCGAGCAGGCCAAGTACGGTCAGTACGCCGCCGACTACCAAACCACATTGAGCATTTTGGAAAACCGCATTAGCGGTATTCGCAAAGCGCTGCGGGGAGAATAAACATGCCTTTAGACAATATTTTTGGTATCGCTGGCACCGCGCTCAACGCGCAAACCGTGCGCATGAACGCCACAGCATCCAACCTGGCAAACGGCTCCACTGTGGCCGGATCGGAAAAAGATGCGTTCCGCGCCAAACGGGCAGTTTTCAAAACCATTTTGGACGGCCAATTGGGTGGCTTGGACCCGACCGCCAGGGGTGGCGTCAAAGTGTCGTCGATCGTCGATGACCCCAAACCGATTACTCGCCAGTCCGACCCCGGTAATCCGGCCGCAGACAAAGACGGCTATGTCTACATGTCCAACGTGAACGAGATGACCGAGATGGTCGACATGATGGCCGCTGCCCGCTCCTACCAGAACAACGTCGAGGTGGTGAACACCGCGCGCCAACTCACCATGCGCACGCTGGACATCATCAAAGCCTGATGCGTATCGCCCATTTCAACCAACCTGAACTATCACCATGTCTGCACTAGCCATCGGAACCGCCCAAGCCGCAGCCAACGCGGATTGGGCCAACAAAGTCCCGACCAACATCAAAACCACGGCCGGTGCGGCGCAGGCTGCGATGACCGCAACCACCGGCCAAGCCGGTATGGGCCAGTCGGACTTTTTGCGCTTGTTTACGACACAACTGAATAATCAGGATCCGACAGACCCCGTGAAAAACGAGGCCTTTGTGGCGCAATTAGCGCAGTTTTCGCAGCTCGAAGCCACCACCAATATGTCCACCAGTCTGGGTGCCTTGGCCGCCAGTTTGGCCAGCAACCAGATTACCGGCAGCGCCAATTTAATTGGCAAAAGCGTGTCGGTTGCAGGTGGTCCTGCGCAGCTGGTCAGTGGTCAAACTGTCAATGCCACCATCGGCCTGCCCCAGGGGGCAGAGGGCGTGACCTTGCAGGTTTTTGACAGCGCCGGCAAACTGGTAAGCACCGAAACCGCAGGTCCGCAGACCGCAGGCGACATGATGTTTTCCTGGAGCGGCAAAGACGATACAGGTAACGCGCTGCCAACGGGCAACTACCGCTTTGTTGCTAACGCTGTGGTCCAAGGCAAAAACACCACGCCGGTCGTCAGCACCATGGTGAGCGTTTTGGGCGTGAGCCAGAACGCGGACAAATCCATCACCCTGCAGGTGACCGGGGGCAAGACCATCATGTTGTCTGACGTCACCAAGATTTACGGTTAATTATTTTTCACACCTCCTCGCTATAACGGAGTAAAGCACCATGTCTTTTTATACCTCGCTTACCGGATTGAACGCAGCCACTGCCATGTTGGGCGTGACATCGAACAACATTGCCAACGTGGGTACCACCGGCTTCAAGCGCTCGCGTGCCGACTTCGGCGACATTTTTGCCACCTCGCCACTGCAGAAAGCCTCCAGTACGGTGGGTCAGGGTGTGTCGCTGAAACAGGTGAGTCAGGAATTCGGACAGGGCAATATTTCGTTCTCATCGAACGCCCTGGACCTGGCCATTACAGGTGACGGCTTCTTCCCCATGCGTTCTGCTGATGGACTGCAAGAAACCTATACCCGTAACGGTTCCTTCCTGCTCAACGAGCAGTACAACGTGGTCAACTCGGCCGGACAGCGTTTGATGGCAGCAACGGTTGACTCGACCGGTAGCGCTAACGTTAATGACCGCGTGGTCTTGACCATTCCGCAAAAGACATCCGGCGAAGCCAAGCAAACCTCGGCCGTGTCCTTGGGCCTGAACTTCCCCTCGGACGCACCGGTTATTACTGCGGCGTTCAACCGCACCAACCCTGCCACCTACAACAAGAGCACGGCATTCACCGTGTATGACGCCGGTGGTAACGGGTACCTGGCCACGGTGTACTACGTCAAGACCAAAAACGCGGACTCCACCAGTCCGACCAACACCTGGCAGACCCAGGTGTATGTGGGTGATAACGCGGTTAACGCCTCGCTGCAACAGGCCACCGACAGCAACGGCCAAAAGCTGTACGTGAACCAGTATGGTCAGTTGGCACCGTACGCGCAGGTCAAAGACGAGTTGACCACGGCTAAAACCCAGCTGTTCTCTTTGAACGAACTGACCGACAAGCGCAACTCGGTGCCTGCTTCTGTCAGCGGAAAATCGGTCAGCACAGCCAGCTTCGACTTCAGCAACGGCGTGAACTTCGCTGCCAAAAATACCGACGCCAACACCGCATCAAAGTCCGCAGCTGCTGCTGCTGCAACTACCGCAAAAACTGCTGCTGCCACCACCATATCTGGCTACACCGCCGACTTGGAATCAGCACTGGCAGCCAATGACGCCAGCTACACCGATGCGGAAAATGCTGTCAGTGATGCGCTAGCCGCAAAGGCGACTTACGACGGCCTGACAACGCCAACCGGTGCCCAAAAGATCACATACCTGACTGCGCTTAAAGCCGCGGCCGACACGCTGGCCGAGGTGACCATTGACCTGAGTACCCTACCGGACACCCCATTTGCGGATCTGAAGGCCTTTATTGCGACATTTAAAACCGCATTGGAGGACGCTGCGACTACGCCAACGGCTATCACTACTGCTTTAGCAACTGGCGCCACCACTGCACAAATTTCGGCAGGCATGACCGCCGCAAGCGCCTTGATGACCAAGATCGGCGCACTCGATAACGCGATGACAAGTGTTAACACTGAAACGGCGGCGGTTGCGGCGGAACTTTCTGACACCACCGCATTGTTGAACGCAAGCGCGGTGAAAACTGCTATTGCGACAACCACGGCCGAGAAAAAAGTCTACCCAACGGCCGATCAGTCTGACAAGTACATCGCAGAGCTGAGCGCCTTCATGAACAACACGGCGAATCTGTCGGTAGCCAATCGCACCAATTCTGAGAAGGTTGCAGAGGCGCGAGCGGCATTTGACACGCAATTCTCGGATGACTACGCAAGCGATGGCTACACTGCCACCAAGGCAAGAATTGCGATTGCGGTGGACGAAGCGACCTCTGCGGATACCTTGGGCGTGGGGGCAACCAAGGCGCAAATTGCTGCGGCAACACGCAAGGCGACTGCCGGCGTGATCGCCTATGACAACGCGGTCTCCAAAGGCATTGCAGCCGGTATCGCGGCGGCTAAGACCGCACTGGGCTTGACCGACAGCGAAGACCTCACTCCCATTCAGAAGGCGGCGATCACCAAAGTGGCGATTGCCGCTGCGGATGGGATGAAAACCTCCACCAACCAAGACGGTTTTTATGACAGCATCAAGGCGGGTTTGAGCCATCTGTTCGACATCGATGTAGACGCATCCGGCAACCCGGTGACCCTGAATCTGGGCTATCTGGCCGATAGCGAAATCAAAGTCAACGGAGCAGACTTGGCGCTGGCCGCCACCAACACCCTGAACAAAGATTTCGGCGGGCAAAGTTACTTTGACCTGAGCAGTACCGAGAACCAGACTTTCCAGGTCATTACCAGTAATGACAACTACACAGACCCCAAAACGGGTGTAGTGACGGAATACCCCATTGATATCGCCCTCATTCCTGGGCAAACCCCTGGGCTGGGCGTGGTAAAGAACGCGGACGGCACCATCCAGATCGACGACTTTGGCAATCCGGTTTACAACGAGAAAAAGATCACCATTGACCAAATGGTTGCTGCTATCCAGGGCCAGTTGGATGCGGACGCCAAAATCAAAAATACGTCTCCGATACAGGTGAAGTACGACTACTCTGCGTCGCAGTTCAAGTTCACCGATGGTGCCAATACCTTGAAGCTGAAGACGGCGGATAGTGGCGCATTTGTGAACCTGAAAAACCCCTTGTTTGGCCTCTCGCAAACGGCGGTCACGCTGGTGGATGGACATTACCCTGGCCCCAATGTAGGGCCGATCACACCGGTTATCCCCAACGGCGTTGCGATGCGTCCTTTGGCCGATCAGCGCTACGGCATGGAGGTTAGCTACGATTCGGTGAACAAGACATTCAGCACCCAGTCCGGTAAGACCGGCGATGTGTCCAGCCTGCAAATTGAAGGCGTGCAGCCCAATTCGCTGGCGCAAAACATGATGGGCCTGGAGGCCAACGGTTTGGCGTCAGATATTCCCAAGAATGTGGTTACCACTTCCGCCACCGCGTTGCGCGGTATCCAATCGACGCCTGCGATTGCGGTCGGCACGACGCCATTGAAGAACATCTCTAACAACTTCACGGTGGATTCGTCCAACAACAAGTTTGTGGTGACGGTCGACGGCGTGAAGGGCACGGTTGTGATCCCGATTCGTAACGACTACTCGCTGGACACCTTTAAGGCGGCCTTGCAAAAAGGTATCAACGCCATGGGCACCACCAACCCCAATGGGGACCCGACCACCGTCAATGGAGTGGAGGTCAAGTACGACGATGCCAACAAGCGCTTCACCTTCACCAGTGGAACCACCGGTGCTGCCTCGTTCGTGAAGATTTCCGGTAGCGCAGACTGGGGCCTGGATCAGGTGGAGGCCGCACGCGGAGCGGATTCGACCTGGATCAAACCAACCCAGCATAAGGACAAGGTCTCTGGCGTGGACCAGCCCAAGTTCATCGACGGTCAAGGTAACGAGACCACCAGCGGTGACGGATTCCTGAACCTGCCATCTTGGTCGCCGGTGTTCCTGACCAAAGGTGAGTTGACCTTCAACACCAGCGGTAAATTGGTTTCACCTATTCAGGGTACGCAGTTGGAGCCCGTCTACCTTGCCGGTGGTAAGGGTGTGCTGACGATCAACATCAACTACAGCGCTTCGACCCAATACACTTCACCATTCGCGGTGTTGTCACAGTCCCAAGATGGCGCCCCCGAGGGTGACCTGGTGGGCGTGACCATTGGTAACGATGGACTGGTTAGCGCATCGTTCTCCAACGGTACCCAAAAATCGCTGGCGAAAATTCTGCTGGCCAACTTCTCCAGCCCGGTGGGTTTGCGTCAGATGGGTGACTCCACCTTCCTGGCGTCGGCAGCCTCGGGTTCTGCCAAACTGGGTAACGCGGGTTCAGCCGGTTTCGGTACCCTGCGTGCCGGTGCAACTGAACGTGCCAACGTGGACTTGACGCAGGAGCTGGTGGATTTGATTACCGCCCAGCGTAACTTCCAGGCCAATGCCAAAGCGATTGAGACCAGCTCGACGATGACGTCGGCGATCATCAACTTGCGCTCTTAATCGGTCGAAGACCTGAACGCCTGAGGAGTCTGCATGGATCGCTTAGCATTTAACGCGGTTGCCTCGATCAACGAGCAACGCGTATCGCGCCAGATGTCGGTCAACGAGATGGCCAACGTCTCGACCATCGGTTTCAAGCGCAGCTTTGAGGTTGCGACCCGTGCGGTGCAAGTCGAAGGCGCGGGTTTCAAGACACGCTTTCAACCCCAGTCGTTTTCGGAGGACTACATCAGCCTCAAGCCCGGCCCCCTGATGGCAACCGGTAACGACTTGGACATCGCCTTGTCGGGCTCTACGGTGTTGGGTGTGTCGGCTGCCGATGGCAAGTTGGCGTTTACCCGCCGTGGTGATTTGCGTATCAATGCCCAGGGTACGCTGGAAAACGGTCAGGGACATTTGATCCGCAGCGAAGGCGGCGGTCCACTGACCTTGCCGCCTGGTTTAAAAATTGAAATCCGCTCCGACGGAACCGTCATGGGTACAGATATGGCCCAGGTCGGCGTGAAAGTGCCTGTGGCGCTGGGCAAACTGATGCTGCGCGACGCCAGCGCGACTCCTATGTTGCGGCGCGAGGATGGGCTCTTCAAAAATAGCGCCGGCGACGGCCAGGACATCACCCCTGGTCCTGAGAAACCGAACCTCACGCCCGGGGCACTGGAAGGCAGCGCGGTCAATGCCATGAACATCATGGTCAAGCTGATAGACCAAAGCCGCGCATTTGAGCAGCAGATCAACATGATCAAAGAGGCCAAGACCACCGACGAGGCCGGCGCCTCGATGCTCAAGGCCAGCTAAACCCTTAGTCCCAGGCTTTTTGCCAACTGCGGTTGGTAATCAAGGTTCAGGCGCTGCGCGAGTGCGCTTGTGGGATGGCCGGAAAACCGGCAATTTCGAGTGGCATGTCTTTTGCATCATCTTAGGTATTGAATTTACCTAGGAGCGAAAGATGGACGCATCAATGTGGGTCGCCAAGACGGGCTTGGACGCGCAGCAGACACGTATGAACGTGATCTCGAACAACCTGGCCAACGTCAACACCACCGGCTTTAAGCGAGACCGCGCGGTCTTTGAAGATCTTTTGTACCAAAACATCCGCCAAGCGGGCGGCCAGACCTCGGCGGCTACGCAGGCGCCCACGGGCCTGATGCTGGGTACCGGTGTGCGCGTCATGGCCACCGAAAAGCTCAATGCCCAGGGCAACATGATTAACACCCAGAACCCGCTGGATCTGGCGATCGCCGGCGAGGGGCACTTCCAGATTTTGCAGGCCGACGGCACGGTGGCCTACAGCCGTGACGGCAATTTCAAGGTGTCGGCGACCGGACAGCTGGTGACCTCCAGCGGCCAGCCGCTCCAACCCGCCATCACCATCCCTGCCACAGCCCAGAGCTTGACTATCGGCCGTGACGGGGTGGTGAGCGCCGAGTTGTTTGGCGGCGGTGCCGCCACCCTGGGCCAGATCCAGATCGCCCGCTTTTTGAACCCGGCTGGCCTGACCCCTGTGGGCCAGAACCTGATGAAAGAGACACCCGCCAGCGGCGCCCCCGTGGCTGCCAACCCTGGCCAGAACGGCACCGGCGCGCTGATGCAAGGCACGCTGGAGGCCTCTAACGTGAACGTGGTGGAGGAGATGGTCAACATGATCGAAACCCAGCGCGCGTACGAGATCAACTCCAAAGCCATCTCGGCGGTGGACGGCATGCTCAAGTACATGAACCAGAACATGTAAGGAATAAAAATGGCCGCGCGTCTTTTCTCCGCCCTCGTATTCGGTGCCGTCTGCTTGGCCGGTTGCTCTGTCTTGCCGCCGCAGCCCCTGAGCCATTCCACCGGCTTTGCCCCGGTGTATCCGGTGGTGGCCGCTGCACCGGAGCAGGCCACAGGCTCGCTGTACAACGCAGGCGTTGGCGAAACCTTTCTGGGACGTGGACGGAATTTCCAGGTCGGTGACGTGATCACCGTGGTGCTGAGCGAGTCGACTCAGGCCTCCCGGGTCCAATCGGGCAAGCTCACACGTACATCCAGTAACAACGTTTTGCCCGCTGAAATGGGTGGCGGACTTCTGGGTGCCAGCGGTCTCCTTGGCGGAACCATCAAACAGGATGGCAGCGGCACGGCCGACCAAACTGCCAGCCTGAGTGGCTCGGTTGTGGTCACCGTGGTGGACGTGATGGCCAACGGAAATTTGGTGGTGCGGGGTGAAAAACAGCTCGCCCTGACCGAAGGTTCCGAAATCATCCAGGTCGCGGGCGTGATCCGTCCGGATGATGTGGCACCCAACAACACCGTGCAATCCAAGCGTCTTGCCAATGCCCAGATCACCTACCGCGGTACCGGTGACATGGCGGCCACGGCTCGCGCCGGCTGGGGTACCAGTGGCTCGCTCAAGCTC
>Ga0214919_10006955_pt1 | contig 15387 bp, 10 predicted proteins | sample LL1503_MetaG_FD_177994 | JGI IMG/M metagenome (GOLD analysis project Ga0214919, IMG submission 177994) | Freshwater microbial communities from Lake Lanier, Atlanta, Georgia, United States - LL-1503 | ecosystem: Environmental > Aquatic > Freshwater > Lake | place: USA: Georgia | collected... | reverse complement strand
ACTGTTACGGGTCCTACAGGTAATACAGGTGCTACTGGAGCTGCGTCCACAGTTACGGGACCTACAGGTAATACAGGTGCTACTGGAGCATCTTCCACTGTTACGGGTCCTACAGGCCAAACAGGTGCTACTGGAGCATCTTCCACTGTTACGGGTCCTACAGGTCAAACAGGTGCTACTGGAGCTTCTTCCACTGTTACGGGACCTACAGGTAATACAGGTGCTACTGGAGCTTCTTCCACAGTTACGGGACCTACAGGTAATACAGGAGCTACAGGAGTTACAGGAGCTGCATCCACAGTTACGGGACCTACTGGTAATACAGGTCCTACAGGTGCTACAGGTAATACTGGCCCAACAGGTGTTGCTGGTGATAAATTCCTCACTAGTACTATTGCAACTCTTAGTCCTACCCAAGGTGGAACTACCAATTTCACTGTTGCAACTGGCCTATCATACATTACTGGTAACTCAGTTATTGTTGTAAATGCTGCCAATTCTGCAAATAAGTTTGAAGCAACTGTAACAAGCTATAATGCTATTTCTGGGGCTATGAATCTACAGGATATTACTAACATTCGAGGAACCTTTGGAAGTGCCACATACAATGTGAATTTGGACGGTATTGATGGTCCTACTGGAGCTACAGGTAATACTGGGCCCGCTGGCACGGCAACAAACACGGGAGCTACAGGTCCGACAGGAGCTACTGGCGCTACTGGTGCTACTGGTGCTTCTTCTACAGTGACGGGTCCTACTGGCCCCACAGGTCAGGGATCGACGGGTGCTACTGGTGCTACTGGTCCTACAGGTCAAGGATCAACGGGTGCTACTGGAGCTTCTTCTACAGTTACAGGTCCTACAGGTGTTACTGGTGTTACTGGTCCTACAGGTACAACAGGTGCTACAGGAGCTTCTTCTACAGTTACAGGTCCTACAGGTGTTACTGGTGTTACTGGTCCTACAGGTACAACAGGTGCTACAGGAGCTTCTTCTACAGTTACAGGTCCTACAGGTGTTACAGGTGCTACTGGTCCTACAGGTGTTACTGGTGCTACTGGTCCTACAGGTCAAGGATCAACGGGTGCTACAGGAGCTTCTTCTACAGTTACAGGTCCTACAGGTGTTACTGGTGCTACTGGTCCTACAGGTACAACGGGTGCTACGGGTGCTACAGGAGCTTCTTCTACAGTTACAGGTCCTACAGGTCCTACAGGTGTTACTGGTGCTACTGGTCCTACAGGTCAAGGATCAACGGGTGCTACTGGAGCTTCTTCTACAGTTACAGGTCCTACAGGTGTTACTGGTGCTACGGGTGCTACAGGTACAACAGGTGCTACGGGTGCTACAGGAGCTTCTTCTACAGTTACAGGTCCTACAGGTGTTACTGGTGCTACGGGTGCTACAGGTCAAGGAGCTACTGGCCCTACTGGTACAACAGGCGATACAGGTGCTACTGGTGCTTCTTCTACAGTTACAGGTCCTACAGGCCCTACAGGCCCTACAGGTCAAGGTGCTACTGGTGCTACTGGTGCTACTGGTGCTACTGGACCTACAGGATATGGAACCGCTGGTGCTACAGGCCCTACAGGTCAAGGTGCTACTGGTGCTACTGGACCTACAGGATATGGAACCGCTGGTGCTACAGGCCCTACAGGTCAAGGTGCTACTGGTGCTACAGGCCCAACAGGCTATGGAACCGCAGGAACAACTGGTCCTACAGGTCCTACAGGTCAAGGATCAACGGGTGCTACAGGCCCGACAGGTGAAGTGGTATATAGTGCCACTGTATTCGACGGAGGTTCTGCAAGCAGCACATATCCTCTTGGCCCGGCATTTGATTGTGGAACTTCCGTATAAATTATCATTATGTATGTAGATATGCCATTTATACAGCTACAGTTTCGGAGGGACACTGCTGCGAATTGGACTTCTGTGAATCCAGTTCTCGCCAGTGGTGAAATGGGGATTGAACTGGTCACAGGCCTTTTCAAACTTGGCGATGGAACAACTACATGGAGGCTACTTCCATATGGAGGTATAGCTGGTCCTACAGGATATACTGGACCACTTGCAACTGGTCCTACTGGATCTACTGGATCAGCATCCAATGTGACCGGTCCCACTGGTAATACTGGTCCAACGGGAACTACAGGTAATACTGGCTCTACAGGGTTTACAGGTCCTACTGGTAATACAGGTGCTACAGGTGCCACAGGTAATACTGGCCCAACAGGTATTTCTGGTGATAAATTTCTAACTAGTACCATTGCAACTCTCAACCCTACAGAAGGTGGAACTGCCAATTTCACTGTTGCAACTGGCCTCGCCTATATTACAGGTAATTCAGTTATTGTTGTAAATGCTGCTAACTCTGCAAATAAGTTTGAAGCAACTATAACAAGCTATAATGCTGTTTCTGGGGCCATGAATGTTCAAGATATTACTAACATTCGAGGAACCTTTGGAAGTGCTACTTATAATGTGAATCTTGATGGTATTGATGGTCCTACTGGCTGGACAGGTTACACTGGACCTGCTGGCACGGCAACAAATACTGGAGCTACAGGTCCGACAGGAGCTACTGGCGCTACTGGTCAAGGAGCTACTGGACCTACGGGTGTTACAGGAGCTACTGGACTTACTGGTCCTACTGGAGCTACTGGTAACCAAGGTATACCTGGAAACCAAGGAGATCCTGGACCAGCTGGGCTAAATGCAAGCGTGAATGCTGGTACAACAACTACTTTGGCACCTGGTTCATCCGCAACAGTTACAAATATAGGAACTTCACAAGATGCCATTTTTGATTTTGGAATTCCACAGGGGGATACTGGTCCTACAGGTGCTACTGGTCCTACTGGAGAAACAGGCCCAACAGGTGCTACTGGTCCGACAGGAGCTACTGGTGCTTCTTCCACTGTTACAGGACCCACTGGCTACACTGGCTATACGGGATATACTGGTCCTACCGGTGTCACAGGTTATACAGGACCTGTAGGCGCACCGTCTACTGTTGCTGGTCCTACTGGCTATACGGGATATACTGGCCCTACTGGTGTTACTGGTGCTACTGGCGCTACTGGCGCTACTGGCGAAGCTTCTACTGTTACTGGACCCACAGGTAACACAGGCCCTACTGGTCTTACAGGAGCATTAGGTCCTACTGGTGTTACAGGTGCTTCTGGTGTGACTGGTCCAACTGGTCTTACAGGTGCTACAGGTGCTTCTGGTGTGACTGGTCCAACTGGTGTGACTGGTCCAACTGGTCTTACAGGAGAAACAGGCCCTACTGGTGTTACAGGCGCAGCTTCGACAGGTGCTACAGGTCCTACTGGAGCTACAGGCGCAGCTTCTACTGTTACTGGACCCACCGGTAATACAGGATCTGTGGGCTCTACAGGAGCAACAGGTCCTACTGGTGTTACAGGCACAACGGGTGCTACTGGCGCTACTGGCGCAGCTTCCACTGTCACAGGACCCACTGGCTACACGGGTTCTACAGGCCCAACGGGTCTTGGTGCTACCGGCCCTGCGGGTGACAAATTCCTCACTAGCACCATTGCAACCTTGAACCCTACACAGGGCGGATCAGCTTCTTTCACTGTTGGAACTGACCTCGCCTATATTACAGGTAATTCAGTTATTATTGTAAATGCTGCCAACTCTACAAATAAGTTTGAAGCAACGGTGACAAGTTATAATGCTGTTTCTGGGGTAATGAATGTACAGGATATTACTAACATTCGAGGAACCTTTGGAAGTGCCACCTACAATGTGAATTTGGATGGTATTGATGGTCCTACGGGCCAAACAGGTCCTACTGGTCCAGTTGGCACGGCAACAAACACGGGAGCTACCGGCCCTACTGGAGCTACAGGCTTTGGAGCTACAGGCCCCACAGGCCCCACAGGCCAAACAGGTGCTACTGGTTCTACTGGTGCTACTGGTTCTCAAGGCTCACAAGGTGTCACAGGGCCTAATGGACCTTATACAGGATTTGCGAAAGCATATAACTATGACACAACAACCACGGCAGGCGATCCAGGTTCTGGAAATCTTCGTTTATCTCGTGCATGGAATGACCAAACAGCTGGAACAGTATATATTTATGCCGATGTAAATGATGCTGATGGTCGTGAATCAAGTGGATGGTTTAATTCAATGCTCACCTATGGCTCAACAGGCTATTATGGAACAATTAATTTACAGGTAAGGTCAGATGCCAGTCGTCGCTGGTTAGGACAAGTAACAAATGTTGTTAATTCGACAGGTTATTATACACTTACTGTTACATATAGTGATTATGATAATGTTGCCTATAATGGCGAGCAACTTATTATGACATTTTCTGGGGCTGGCCGTCTGGGTTCTACGGGTCCTACTGCTGGGGTTGGAACAGGACCTACAGGTCCAGCTTCTACTGTCACAGGACCCACTGGCTATACTGGCTATACTGGTTATACAGGGGCAGGTGCCACGGGGTCTACAGGCCAAACAGGTCCTACAGGAGCTACAGGAGCTACAGGAGCTACAGGGGCAGGTCCTACTGGGGTTACAGGCCAAACAGGTCCTACAGGAGCTACTTCCACAGTTACTGGCCCTACAGGCCCCACAGGCCAAACAGGAGCTACAGGGGCAGGTCCTACAGGCCCCACAGGCCAAACAGGAGCTACAGGAGATACAGGAGCTACAGGAGCTACAGGGGCTACATCTACTGTCACAGGCCCGACTGGTATGACTGGTATGACTGGGGCTGCTGGCCCTCCCTTCACTCTTCTACCAACTGCAAATGACACTCTTAATGCCTATAACTCGATAACAAAGACAGCGGCCGATGGAACCAACGATTTCATCTTTTCAAAAGAATCCTATAATTTTGCATCTATTTCATTCACAGCCACTGTTACAGCTGCCTTTCAGAATATAGGCTTAAATCTGGTTGGAAATGGTGGTGCCATGAATTATGGATTCCTCTTTCATTCAAATGGCCTTGTCTATGGAACCCAAAGTGGTTCCGCGGGTGGCTACGGCTCAGTCTCCTATAGCGCAGGAAGCACCTATACTGTAGAGCTGACTTCAATCGGTGTCAAATACTACGTAAATTCTGTTCTTATACACTTTAGTGCTGGCACTCCTACCACAGGGGCATACCAAGCCTATATAGATCTCATAAAGGTTAATGATGCTATTACAAATATTTCATTTAATTATGCATCTCTGGGACCAACAGGTTCTACCGGCCTTACAGGAGCTACTGGTGTAACTGGTTCAACTGGTCCTACCGGTGCATCTTCCACTGTCACAGGACCCACTGGCTACACGGGATACACTGGCCCAACAGGTGAAACAGGTCCAACAGGAGCTGATTCCTTTGTGACGGGTCCAACAGGTGAAACAGGTCCTACTGGAGAAACAGGCCCAACAGGAGAAACAGGCCCAACAGGAGCTGATTCCTTTGTGACGGGTCCAACAGGTGAAACAGGTCCTACTGGAGAAACAGGGCCAATAGGTGAGACTGGCCCTACAGGTGAGACTGGCCCTACAGGAGAAACTGGCCCTACAGGTGAGACTGGCCCTACAGGTGAGACTGGCCCTACAGGTGAGACAGGCCCTACTGGAGAAACAGGTCCAACAGGAGAAACAGGGCCAATAGGTGAGACAGGCCCTACAGGAGAGACTGGCCCTACAGGTGAAACAGGTCCTACAGGAGCTGATTCCTTTGTGACGGGTCCTACAGGAGAAACAGGCCCTACAGGTGAAACAGGTCCTACAGGAGCGGATTCCTTTGTGACGGGCCCTACAGGTGAAACAGGCCCTACAGGTCCATCTGTAAGTTACGCCGCAGGAAACAACCCATACTCAGTCAGCCTAATCACAACCACCGTTGGAACATCACAAACACGTGTTTATGAAATCGGCCCAATGACATCTACCTCGACAGCAAAGTTATTTGTAACTGCCAATACAGTAATGACATCAGCTAATCATGATGTACAGATGACCGTAGGAAGAGCTACTACCACTGGTGCTACTGCCGCAAACTCGACGAATATAACATCTGGTGCAACACCTGTGGTCCTTCCACAAACAACCAATTCATACTATATTGCTGGAGGACATGGACAAAATGGTCAAAAAATGAATATAACTGGGTTCGCCCTTGACGCACCTGGTGCTGGAACTTTCTATTACACTATATGGATGTCATCAAGTTCATCACATGACTACACTGACATGGCTGTCGCCCTTTCTGTTCTCAATGTCAACCCCTAATAAAATGTGTTACTTCTTCCGATTTTAAGCGCGCTATAAAGAAATGGCAGCTATCACATCAGGCCAAGGCGTTCTTATCCCTGCCAAGCAGCGAAAAGAGCGCCGTATTACAGTCGCCGTGAATAGCCGCGACCGCAACATCGGGGCCAATTACGATTCCAATGAATTCCGTTGGACCTTTCGTCGGCCTCTCAAAGATGTCACCGCCATTGAACTCGTGAATGGCTCCGTGCCAGCCGACCTCTATAATATACAACCCGCGTGGGGATCTTTTAGTTTTGGAGAAGGCTCAAATGGATGGAATGCGACTCTCACTCCCGGTCAGTATAATCCCACAGAACTCTGTGCCGAGCTTCAACGAGTGCTGAATGCTCTAGTCGGCATCACAAATACCTATGTGGTTGGATATTCTTCTGTCACGAAAAAATGCACCATCACTGCCACAGGCGGTGCCACCTTCACATTCTATTTCCAAACAGGTCGCTATGTCAATGAAATAGATACGCACACAGGTGCCATACAGTCCGTGAATTGTATAGGGCAGCTCTTTGGCTTTGAATTCCAGGATCAAACTTCGGCATCCGGTAGTCTCGTCCCTCCCAATCGTATGGACCCATACGGGCTCATCAGTAATCTGTATCTTCATCTGAATGCAGATAACTCAGTAGAAATCAATAGGGTAGAGCGAGGAGCTGGACGCCGTGATTGTTTCCACATACTATACCTCGATCAGATTCATGATGGGTATTATCCTCTAAATAAAGATATACACGCCCCCATCTTCTATTCCTCTCCAGCTCCTATTGCACGCATGGCGACGCTGAATATCAGCATTCGCGACGAGTTTTACCGTCTAGTAGACCTCGGAAAACATGATTTCACGCTACTTTTTGAGATTACGTTCTTGGACTAAAATATCTGAATTTCCGTCGTATTTCTTGTAGGGGCCCTCTCCAGCGCCAATAACATTTTCGCTGACCAGTTACATATCTCATTACACGCCTGCCAACCTCATGTTTCTTCATAAATTCATTATACGAATATGTTATAGCTGATTTTGCATTACAATACGCCCTATATTCTGGCATTTGTTTTAGAGTGTGGATTGCGGTTGCCTTTTCGTTCTGAATCGCGAGAAGATGCGGCTTAATACTTTCTTTACATTTTTCATATTCTTCATTCACTTTACGTTTAAATTCTTTATATGCGGTTGCCTCGCGTGTTTTTTTCTGCTTTATATTTTTTAGTTCTTCTTTCACGCCTGACTTCTCTTTGAGTGATTCCGCAGTAGCTTCCGTAGTAGCTTCCATTACGTCAGAAGAAGTATCATGATACATTGGGAATTGATATATATGAGCCCCACATAGGCAAACATAATTCGAGTTATTGTACATTCTTATTGCGACAGCGGCAATGAAACATGTAGAATGATATTTCAAATCGCAACAAGGAGTCTCTGCTACTTTGGATCCTTCTTCCACTGTATGATTACAATATGCGCAGTTCATCTCACCACCTATATCTTTATATGTTTAAGCCTACCGGTAAAATTGATTGCCTACGCGTGTAACTCATACGCAATCATGTCGTGCCCCATTTGTTATGATACATATGGGAAACGAGTAGTACAAATAACATGTCAATACTGCCCCGAAAGTGCCTGTCGGAAATGCCACCAAACATATATGCTACAGTCCTATGAAGATCCTCAATGTATGTTTTGTAAGCGCGGCTGGGCATCCGAATTCATGGCGGCAAATTTCTCCGTAAGCTTTCGCGGATCTACATTGCGAAAACACCGGCGTAAAATCCTGGTAGAACGTGAAAAGGCGCTGCTTCCGTCGATGCAGGTCTTTGTCGAATATAAGAAAGAAGCCGCCAAATATTTGGCAATTTCGGATGAATTTCGGACTCAATTGGGTGATACTATGATACACAATGAAGAAGTCTATACGAAGACTATAGCAGGGAGGTATAAGATATTCGATACTACATTTGAGGCTCTGCGTCAAGAACGCATGATGTCCGATCATAAAATAAAAAAGCTGCGAAAAGAGATACAGAATCATGAGGCAGGTTCCGAAGAAGAAAAAGCGATTCGTGACCAAATACAAACACTGAAAAAAAATAGAACCGCGCAAGATGAGAAGGTGACCATACTCATGGATGAAAATAAAGAATTAATCGATACATATAAGAGCTTAACGAAGCGCAAGAATGAGGCCATACATGAATACATACGATACAGAAATATGTATGATGGTATAGAAGGCGATAACAAACAGAAGCGCATCTTTATCATGAAATGTGCCGACGAGGAGTGTCGCGGCTTTCTTTCAACGTCCTACAAATGTGGAACGTGTGAGAAATGGACGTGCCCCGATTGTCTGGTAGTGATTGGTGCTGAGAAAGATACCACCCATATCTGCGACCCCAATACAGTAGAATCCGCCAAGGCTATTAAGGCGGAAACACGTGGATGTCCCAAATGTGCTACGCGTATCTTCAAGATTGACGGCTGCGATCAGATGTGGTGTGTGATGGAAGGATGCGGCACAGCCTTCTCTTGGACCACGGGGCAGATTGTGACGGGGAAGGTCCACAATCCCCATTATTACGAATGGTTGCGGCGCACAGGAGGCGGCAGTGCACCTAGAGAAGCTGGGGACATTCCATGTGGCGGCCTACCCACTGTCTATGAAATTCTCAATTCTCTGCGTGGTGGTCTAGATACAAGCGCCATTCTGCTGGAAACGCATCGCAATATAAATGAACTCATTCATTATCGTCTTGCACAGTATCCATCCAGACCGGATCAGTTGGCAAATAAGGATATTGATGTATTATACCTCACGAATAAAATAACAGCAGAAGAATGGGAGAAGCAGTTAGAATACGCAGAAACGAAATTCAATCGGAAACGGGAAATTGGCGAGATTCTCCAAACTCTTGCCACCGCCAGTGCGGATATACTGCGCAGTGCCATAGGTATGTTGCATATACTAGATCAAGATTCAATACTAAATGAGAGTTCGGAACTCTATTCCATGTATATGAATGATACATTAGAGCATTTAGAAAAGTTGCGCGAGTTTGGGAATGAATCCCTGACACAACTGTCCAAACGGGAACATATGGCCGTCCCACAACTTGGAGAAAAATGGAAATGGGTCCCCTTACGAGCTCTATATAAGGCTGCCTAAAAATAACGCATATACAAAAGTGTACATGTATAGGGATCGCGCCACGATTATACATCTTGATTCCGCGACAGAAAGACTCCCCCTCCTAGCCGCCATACAGGAGACACTGCCATGCCACGTAGATATTTTTTCTGCAAAAGACGGGGTGGACTGGAGCAAATCAAATGTAATTGCCAAGACGCATCCTTGGACGAAAACCCCCGTAAAGATTGGAGAACTCGGCTGCGCACAGAGTCATCTTTGTATTTTAGAAATGGCATTGAAAGCCGGCGAAAAGCGCATACTCATTTTTGAAGATGACTGTGAACTTCTCGGAACATCGGAAGAAATAAGCGCGTTTCTAGAAAACGCACCAGAAAAATGGGATATTCTTCTTCTCGGCGCGAATGAATATGTAGAATATTCTCTTCTAGACACGTATGTAAAAGTGGGCCGTTTTTGGGGGACACATGCCATGGTTCTATCTATGAGAGCGATGGCAGCAGCTATACAAGTCTTTACAGATGCGCAGGCAAAAGGCGAATTTCTTCCAGCGGATTGGATGTATAACGAAGCGATTAAGAAAATGAAACTGTCTTGCTATGCCCCTAAAAAACCGGATGCGCTATGCCGTCAAAAACCCGGTCTCGTATCCGCGATTAATGGGAAGATTCGGAATGCCCCTAGCCAGTTACCGAGCTGAAACTATTGTCCATTCCCAGTTTTCCCATTCCCCACTGAAGAATTCGCTTAATTTTTGATTCGGGCAACACCGATGAATACATGCGAAAATCAAACATGCTTCCACTAAAGAGTTCATCGCGCAATTCGTAGGCCGACGAGTCGTTCATCCAGTTAGATTTTCCCAGATAGTTATTGCTAGTAATTTTGGCCTGTGGTAAATATCCAGCCAGTTGTGTAAATACCTGATTTCCATTCACATATACCTGAATATCCGGTCGCATCGCATCCATATTTTTTGCAGTGATCACGATGTGTGTCCATTTCCCAATAGGGATTGCCTTATTCACTTTTATTTGCATCTTTCGCAGCTTCTTGTCCCATACTTCATATTGTAGTGTGGCACGTGTGGCGTTTTCTACAGATTTTACCGGCCGTGTTTGAATCGGTTCCACATTCTTGGGAAATACTTCTAACCCCGTACATGAATATTTGTCTATATTCGCGGAGGATGTTTCGTATAAGTTCTGGGGCGTTAATTCCGGGCAGAATTGCGCTCCACTTTTTCCTGTAGGGACGGTTGTTTCAGGACAATCGGTCCCAGAGCGTAGTTCATTTCCTTCTCCCGCGTCCCCCTTTCCAAGAATTCCCATCCACGTATTATTTAGACCCGCCCCGTCTCCAAAATCAAATATGTGCGCATTGTTCGTAAATGCATCGAATTTTACCCAAACACTAAAGGCGCGGATATTTCGCATGCTGACCATATTACCGATAGACAAATCGGATGTATCTCCAAAGCGAATAAACTGATCTTGTCCATTAAAATGGAGCGCCTGTGTTATAGTGGGTCTTGGCGTCTGATCAATAGAGAGCCCCCCTTTATATTGGACCACAGCTCTCCCTATGGAATCAAGCATATCATCGTAAAAGCGCAACCATAGTTCGCATCCAGCGTAAAAATCTAATAATGTAAGAATCTCTTCTGGGGGATCCGTATCAATTTCATCTTTTGTAGTAAATCCCGTGTCTGTCGATCGCACACACAAAGGTTGATACGTCCGGTCCGTATTTCTCAATATACGACAATATGCATCCCGCCCCTCATGTATAATATCGCGCATGTAATCATCACGACTCAGGCGTAGGCCATCTTTTACAGTGCGTGATCGAAAATCAACAGGACCCCCCGTTGTCCCTGCAAGAGCACATGCGAACATCAATCCCTCCTCGCCGCTCAATGTCACTACGCGGCAAAAATCATTCTTCACGCCGTATCGTTGTACATCGGCATATCCTGCAAAGTATCGGAGATCTTGAATATATCCTCCCAGCTCCGAACGAATCCCCACATCCGATCTGCGCATAATAAATTTCGTAATCGCATTTGGCGTTTCTTGCGGAACTGGAAGAAATGCCTGAAATCCTTCGGAAAGTTTATTCGGGGACATAAGTTCTAGCACAAGAACGCCCAATAAAAGACATAATCCAATCCAGACTGTTCCGGACATCTACCGAGTCATTACTATTTAAATAAAGAGTCCTTTCACACACAGCCAACATCACGGTAAAATACCAGCAATTTGTAAGATTTTATCATAGTAGGAAATGGATGCTTTACATATGAGAGGAGGCAGAAAGTTAGCAGAAGGAGGCTATGGATGTATTTTTGATCCACCCCTTCTATGTCACGGGAAAATGATGCCTAAAAAACCAAATATGATTGGGAAGCTCACCGATCCTGGAGATATAGCCAGTGAAATAAATGCCACAAAAATATTGAAAAAAATGCCGGAAGCAAATAATTATTTTATACTTCCTGAATTGGATACTATATGCCAAGATATACGTATACGAGATCAAACAGAGTCCCAGCTGGGAACATGTGATGTTCTGTTAGAACATGGAATTGCAAATTTGATTCACTATCAAATGAAAAATGGCGGAACATCCTTACACGCGAAATTGGATTCTATACATATCGGCGTGACACAGTTCCCCTTTTATAATTTTATGAGGTATATTCTGGAAGCAGGCGCATATTTAGCTCTTAAAGGTGTGATACACAACGATCTTCACAGTGGAAATATAGTCGTAGATGACAAGTATAATTTTCGCCTTATTGATTTCGGCCGTTCTTACACTGTAAATGGAATTACAGAAGATCTTATTGAATCACTCAGTGCTGAATATAATATCAAACTGGGCCAAATTACGCCTGAATCCACGGCCCAGGATGGAAAGAATATTGGTATGTCCTTAACGGCGATTGTAGAAGATATTCGACAAAATAAACCGACTTTGAAGTTAGCTGAAAAACTTTTTGGTTATAATCGCCTAGAACAGGTGAATGAATTCAAGTATTTCTGGACAAAATCTCTTTCTGTTTCATCTGGCAACTATGTCAAATTCTGGAAATACTATTGGCCTGCTGTAGATGCCTGGGGGATTGGTTACATATTAGTGAGTACACTGTATAAACTTAGTTTATCCAATAAGTTTATGAAGAGTTCCGAATGGAAACAAAAATCGCCGCTCATTAAAACAGTCATTACGGGTTTATTACAATGCTCGCCTATCAAACGACTGGACTGTGTGGAAGCACTTGCGCTCTATGATCCTATGAACGCTTTAGTGTTGAGTTCTTCCGGGAAGGCTTGGCTTGAGAAGAAGGCGAAGCGCGTCTAGATCCTCCCGCAGAAGCTGCCATAAACAGAGATTTCGTCCTTGGAACACATAGAAATCCGCAGAATACATCATAATTCAGAACTCCCTCGTTGCGACTATAATTTAAATCGCATAGCTGCGGATCCCATATTTCATGCTTACTCGCGTCCAGATTTGTAACAGGTCGCGCGCCAGACTTTTGGGACCAAAATGTATTATTATCTTGTCGTAAAAAATGATAGTCGTCGGATTGATCCACCACGAGAGCTATCTTGGATGTATATTTCGGACATTGCGCTTCAAAGGTTGTCATCTGTAGATTCGGATTATCACCCAAAAGGCGTATCATCATATTGGGGCACGTCTTGGGTTTACTCGATTTGAAGGGGGCAAATTTGGACGGATTCCCAGGCTGATGAAATGGAATGTTACAATTCTTTGTTTTTTTACATTTTTGTATTTGTCTCGGATCATTCACATTCATCGCATAAGAGAAACAATTATGTGTCTCTCGGATTGTATACTTCTTATTCCACGCCTTTGGTTTATACGATGGCTCCCAACCACTAAGAGGAGATATGCGCGGGCATTTTCCCATATGACTTTTACAAAAAGCCTTCCCTGGCAAGGATGGCTCAGGACATGTCGAATGACACTGACACTGATTGAGCTGTCCTGTTCTTTTCACTTTCCTTGTTTTTCCCCCCAGCATTCTCTAATGATTGGCGCGAAAGTTGTTCCTTTACCGCCAAGGCAATATCAGGGGTTACAGAGAATTCTCCTTCTTGGGGTGTAGGAGGCAATAATGACGCGACCTTCGATGTATTCGCTGTACCGGATGCTGTAATCTGTGTTTGATTTTCCTCTGGTTTATAATATTCATCCTCCACTTGTTTCATCCGGATTTTTTCAACCGAGTGGCAAAAATACACGAATTGGTTTTCATGCGTAGAAAGCTTGCCATGAATATAAAACCCACTATATTTTCCCGTGAGTTCTATATATTGCCAACCCTCTGAAATAAGCCGTTCTAGAATCGTATGAAGATAATAATATCGCTTGTCAAATTTAAAAAGAGCTACAAGGGCATTCGATATTGTCACTAAAAGAGATATAACCCATGTCGCCCAATATACTTGCACATTGGTAGTTGACACTCCCTGAATAGAAAGAAGCGCGGGGACAATCAGTGATCCTATTGTAATAATAATACGTGAAGAATGAAATAAAAAACTGATCGTATACGTGCGCATATAAATGTGCCGTATCATCGGAATATATCTTCCTTTTACAATACTCTTCTGTAGGGATGTTAGCTCTACATGGGAAAGAGCCTCTTCAAAAGATTGAATGTTCGGTATTCCATGCTGCATACTTCCTAAAATTGATGGGGGTTTAAAGCCAAGGCAAACCCTATCCAAATGGAAGTATGGTCGAGTATCTTTACGCATGAAAGTGAGTCTGAATGGGCGACATGTAGCCTTCCGATAGATATATGGAAACGCGTAATGGATCAGAACCCAGCTACACGACTTGTGGCGCGCATCCGGTATAACACCAATGAAGTGTATATTGCGCTCGGCTCACCTGTAGAGCTGGAGGGTGAAAAGATATTTATACCAAACTGGTTCTTAGATCATCTCGGAGTAAGCGGCAGTGGAGAAATAGTAGATGTCGAATGGTTGGCTCAAGATGCATTTCCAGAAGCTACACGCATTATTTTGCGCCCTGAAGATTCTGCCTTCTATCATTCTGACGCAAAAGAGGAATTGGAATGTTCTTTGACGCGACTGGGAGTTCTTCGCACCGGCGATACAATTGTTATTCCTATGAAATGTCTCGGAGGATATGAAATCGCCTTTCACGTGGTTGTAACAGAACCTGCCAACATAGTTCTGGCACATGGCGACGAAGTTGTTATAGAATTTGAAGAATCTCTTGATACTATTGCTCCGCCTACGGCCGTGGTCGAAGGTAGAAGAATTGGCGGGGAAACACGTATGCTAGACGATGGGCGTCGTTGGAATCCCTGGCGCGACGGGCCGTGGTCTAAGGATTCATTAGCTTCTACCAGAGAGAATGAATCAGACCCCAACGGAAGAAAGAATATATGAAGGAGCCCAACATATTCGGAATCTAGTTGGCTCAGGAAATCCTTTTTTTATCGGGCGTAATGGGACAATAGAAATAGAAGTCCTATTCTTCTGGGTGTTGAGGCGCCGCACGGGTAGGCTAACGCCATATCCCACGTATCTTCAACAGCAAATTCAACAAAATGCAGGGGTTTTTCCAGGAACACCTGAAAGTATTGATAGCTGGTGCAAAACATATATAGAATCTCTTGAACATATGGATGGAGGTGCCGCGGGATGGTATGAGCCCCTTTGGCGTGCTGAAAAGGCTATTCTGGATATACACGCCCCGAATGCATTTCGCACACCATTGCGTAGTTTAGAGCCCTACTATGTTCCACCTGGTCTCCGCTGGACAGAGCAACTCGTCGGAAAACACGTGGCAGTTGTGAGCAGTTTCGCAGATTCAATGCAGGCACAAATTCAACGCCCAAACGATATTTGGACCG
>Ga0214919_10006954_pt1 | contig 15388 bp, 7 predicted proteins | sample LL1503_MetaG_FD_177994 | JGI IMG/M metagenome (GOLD analysis project Ga0214919, IMG submission 177994) | Freshwater microbial communities from Lake Lanier, Atlanta, Georgia, United States - LL-1503 | ecosystem: Environmental > Aquatic > Freshwater > Lake | place: USA: Georgia | collected 2015-03-15 | reverse complement strand
ACCTATTTATACGGCAACCTTCCAAGTACCAAATGAAAATGATGATGGTACATTCTATATTCAAAACAAGTTAGTTACTTGGCCTTTGTATGGTAATTGGAATTTAGATATATTAACTAATTCTTTTACCACTTATCTTACAACATTAAATGATGTTAGTGTTTCGTTTGATGGTTATCAAACAAATCTTGTTTCTAGATTCTTAACCACAGACTCTATTAAAGAATTTGATACATCTGACCAAAAAATTGAAAAAATACTACAAATATATGGAAGAAGTTTTGATGAAACTAAAAAATTCATCAATGGTTTAGCATATATGAACTCGGTTAATTATAATACCGGTAATGACATTCCGTCTCAATTATTGAAGAATTTATCTCAAACATTAGGGTGGTCAAACAATATGTCGCCAATAACTAATGATGATTTTTTAAGTTCAGTTTTTGGTCAAAAAAATGTTGATAAATCGGCGTTTAGTGGTGTGGGACAATCTCAAACTCCGGATGAATTAAACTATCAATATTATAAAAATTTAATTCTTAACTCGGCTTATTTGTTTAAGTCAAAAGGTACTCGTAAATCAATTGAAACTTTAATGAGGTTAATTGGTGCTCCGGATGCTTTAGTTGAGTTTAATGAGTATGTTTGTTTGGCTGACCAAAAAATAAATATGTCTGATTTTGACTCACAATACGCTAGTATTTCAGGGGGGACATATTCTAAAATATTACCTACATTAGAAAACGGTTATACTTTTCAAATTCAAGGAGTTACATATTCAGGGTTTACAACAACTACAACTCTTCAAGGTGTTAATTTAACAAAAGAAGATTATCCAATTAGCGATACAGGATTTCCTAAATCACCTGTAAATTCTGAAACCTATTACTATCAAATGGGGGCCGGTTGGTTTGAGTCAACACCACAACATAGGTCACCGGAACAACCGGATTTAACTAATAGTGTTTTTACAGGTTCAAATCCAAACTATCAAACAAAATTAGCACCATTCACATATGGTCAAGAATACTTGAATGTCTATAGAACATTCCCATTTACTGATTTAGGATATACTTTAAGAACTGAGATTGATAATAATAAATCTTGGGTTGATACTGAAATAGGTGATAGAAGTAATTTAGAAGGTGGGTATAATTCGTTATACACTACCGATAGTGAAGATTTAGTTATTAATGTTAAAAACATTGATTTATTTTTAAATCCCGGACAAGGGTTATCTTACGATGTTTGGTATATGTCGAGAGAATTTAACTTCCCAATTGCAAATGAGGGATTAGGTTACATTGCTCCAACAAGATGTAATCCAAATCCTGTTTCAACATATCCTCATAGAGGAGGTGTTGACTCAACAAATATTAACCCTCAACCAAGAAAAGAAACATTTTTTGAATTTGCTCAAACATTTTGGAAAAATACGATTAATGTTAGAAATAGACAATTTGCAACAGATGGTGGGACAAGTGGATATCCAACTCTTTCATCAATCTATTGGAATTATTTAGAATCAGAGTCTTTAGCTGGTATTCAAAACGATAACTTTACATACAAAACAATGATTGAGTATGTGAATGGTATGGGGGATTATTGGATTAGATTAGTTGAACAAATGATTCCGGCAACAACTATTTGGAATACGGGGGTTAAATTAGAAAATTCAATTTTCCATAGACAAAAATTTGTGTGGAGAAGACAAAGAGGTTGTGAATTAGTTCCGGTTCTTTGTAAACCTTGTAAATTCACGGGTAGTATTTATTTAAGTGATTGTAACGCTTGGTCAACATTATGTGATAGATATCCTGATAGTGTTTTAGAGTTTGGAAACTTCAATAATGTTTTAACTGATGTTATTAATCAGTGGGCAAATCCGATTAGTGGACCTATACCTGATGTTGGTAATTGTTATTTTGATACCATTAATAGTACTTGGTTTGTTGACATAAGTATTAACGGTGTTAATATTATCCAATACCCATTTTTTAATGGTCGTGGGTATAATTCACTTACTTGTGGTACTGATACATATCCTACACAATCTTTAAGTAGTAGTCCTTGTCCGTCATCTTGGGAGACAGCTTTAACTAATTGTTTACAACAGATGATATCTTTAGGTTATGACTATCGTTATGAATACGATATTAATGATGATGTGGATTTGGAACCAACAAAGGTTAGAATATGGGATACGAATTGTTCGTCAACCCCAATACGTAGAACTATACTAATAAGAGTTGGTATAGAATTTACAATAACTTGTCAACAATAATGAATAAACTCTTCAATAACTTGTTAAAAATAAATAAATGAGCTGTTTTTTATCATATACATCAAGCATAACCGGAGATTGTAGTAATACAAATTTAGGTGCGTTTACCATAGAAATTGATGGTGATACCCCTAATTATATTATTCAGAGGTTATCACCAACAACCGGAACAACATCATTAGGTGCTGGTGTCACGGCATATACTCAAACAAATTTATCGGCAGGTACTTATTCGTTTAACATTATTGACAGTTGTATTCCGGATAATACGGTTTTACCTGTAAATATTTACATATCAAGTGGTACTTGTGTATCAATAACTGACATTAAAAACACTGTATGTGATGCAAATAATGGGTCTTTAACTGCAACAACAAGTAATTTTTATGGAGAGTCAATATTTTCATTATATAATGAAATCACCGGTTTAATCTCAACAGAATATCCGGGAAGTAGTTCTTATGTTTTTAATAATATACCTTCGGGAACTTATTATGTAATTGCTAACGATGGTGGTGGATGTACGGGAAAGTCAGAAAGTGTGATAATTAAAAATTCTTCAAATTTATCTTTTGGTTTATATAAGGTTGATAATGCGGGTTGTGCGGTTGATTCAGGAGGTAAAATATTTATAACTGGTTTAACGGGAACTCCACCATATACTTATTTATGGTCTAATGGTAGTACTGAGGATAATATATCGGGATTAGCTGAAGGGACTTACTCTGTTACGGTAACTGATAGTAGTAAATGTTCTATAAGTAATACCACAGTTATTAATACCGTACCAAAAGTTGCTTTGGGTGCTCTTTATTTGACACAACCAAGTTGTTTTACGGCCGATGGAGAAATCCAAATTGTTATTGTAGGTGGAACTCCACCATTTTATTATTTAGGGTCAAATGGGGTGACTAATGTTACATTTGATAGAACGGTTACTTTTACAGGGTTAGGTCCGGGAGGATTTACTATTCAAGTAACAGATGCGGGGTTATGTAATTTTACCACATCAACTAGAATGTTAACACCTAAAGGAATGTCAACTGTTTCGGTTGGTATTACAAATTCAAAATGTAACGATTTTTCGGGTGTTATTGGACCTATTAACATTTTTGGTGGTACATCACCTTATACGTACAGCTTGACTGATTCTGATGGAAACATTAACTCCGAAACAATATACTCAACAACTTGGTCTTTTGATGGTTTATCTAATGACACATATACATTAAGTATAACAGATAATGGGGGTTGTACGTTTACAAGTGCCTATACTATTAATAATGTAGTAACATATGATTTAATTGTTTCTACGACAGGTACTACTTGTGATGGTACTAATGGTTCTGTTAAATTAGAAATTACTTCAGGGGGGACACCTCCTTATATCTATAAAATTGATGGAAATTCAATAACAACATCGTTAACATCGTATACTTTTAATAATATTTATTCAGGTAACTATATTGCTAGTGTTACAGACGCTTTGTTATGTAAACAATCAACACCATTTACAATAGATAATTCAAACACTATTGATTTTCATTTATTAGGGGTTGATTCAATAAACAATAATGGGTCAATTACTGCGTTTATTACTAACGGTACACCTCCATTTACAATGTATTTTAATGGTGACACAGTAGGTACAACTGTTATGACAATACCTGATTTACCTGCGGGGGATTATGATGTTAGAATAGTTGATAGTGCAGGGTGTTCAAAATCAAAATTAAGACCAATTAGAGGTTATACTGAATGGCAGTCAACGGGGTATTATGCTATTTGTAAAGGTAGTTTTAATCAACCAATAATTCTTAATTCTAGTATTAGACAATATTTTTATGAAGGATATAATGAATTAATTACGTTCAATAATACCCAATATGGTTATACTAATTGTGTTTTAACGGGTGCTACATTTTCGGCACAAACAACTGTTGGTAATTGTGTTCAGTCTATGATATTTTACACTAGTGAAGGAATACTTGATTATCCTTCAGATGGTGATTGGTTTACAGCGATTACAACATTAATAGAATCGTGTCCGCAAATTGGTCCGGGTAATGTTGATATTGACTCATTGACTAATACTATTGTTGTTACAACAAATTGTGAGCCAGAATCATTGTATAATTCAGATGTTTTAGTTGAACTTAGAATTGATTACCAAATAGAGTGTGTTTGTCCTAATCTTACACCAACACCAACACCAAGTTATACACCTACCCATACTCCAACAATGACTAAAACACCTACCCTAACACCAACTCCGACAGCGACTGTTGGTTCGACACCACCTGTAACACCTACTCAAACTAAAACACCTACAATGTCTCCAACACACACACCAACAATGACTAAAACTCCAACTACTACTCCTACAGTTACACCTAGTCATACTCCAACAATGACACCGACAGAAACACTTAAAAAGGCTTACTACGCATATAAAATATGTGGTACAAGACCTTCAACAGAAACGGTTGTATTTTTAGATATACCGGCAATTCCGGGTAATGTTGTAGGTAACGTTATTTTTGATATCGTACGTAAAATTTGTTGGGAATTAGTGGAAATTTCTAGTGATTTAAGTCAATTACAGAATAATTGGGGTGGATTGCATCTTCCAGGTTATTTTACAAATGTTTCTTTATTCCAAGGAACTGTATCATTAAAACCTTGTGAAGAATGTAAAAAAGCCGCTAATGTTGTTGTACCTGTTTCTAGATGTGAAATAAATTTAAGAAATTGGAGTGATTGTATAAAATCGGATACTAAAGGAGAAATATTTATTAATGAGGTGAGTGTTTATTCATTCGATGAAACGTTTGATGCGAATGTATATCTATCAACATTATATGTAAACAATGGTGATTTTATTAAAATTGTTTTAACTGCTCCGACTAATAGTATTATAACATTATATATTGAATCTGATGCCGGTTCAAATACATATACTATTGAGGACGAAAGTGATAGAGTTATAGAATTTAGAGTTGAATGTGGTAAAAAACCACTTAAAATAGATATTTTCTCAACTTGTAAAAAGATTGTGTGTACACAATTTGATACTGATGGTTCAGACACAGTATATTATACAGATTGTTTTGGCAGTCCTCAAATAATTAATATAGGTACTGTTACTAATTTTTGTGCGTTAAGTGGAACGGTGACAGGTAATGGTATAGGTATAATTGGTCCCTGTCCGTAATAATAATTAAAATAAAAAACCCCCAATTAAGGAGTTATTTTTTTTACCAAATTTGTTCTTGTCTCATATGACCTAAGACACAACAATAAGCGTCTGTTTGGTCGAAGTTTTCTTTTTTGAGGGTATTGTTTCTTGTGTATTGCCAAGTTATTTGTGGTTCTTTCTTAGCTATTAAATCCCAAATGATTAGTTTTTTATCTATGTCTTTGGGAAGACCACCGAATAATACAAATTTACCTTTGTCATTTTCTTTAACTAATTCGGGGAAGGCAAACTTACGTGAGTTGTATGTTGATATGAAGTCAGGAACTATCCCTAAAACATCATAAATTTCTTTTGTGACCAAAGTATTAAACCTTAATAGAGTTTGGACGGTATAGACGTTATTTGAGTTTAATAGGGGTTCCTCTATAATTACTTTAGTAATCCCCATATCTTTATATTCTAAAAGTTTGGTTCTAAAGATTTCACCTTTAAGAAGTAATTCTTTCATTTTATTTTCTTCCTTTGGTTTTGGTGTTGGTGAAATGTGAGTTAATTCTAATAATTCTCTACTTTGTATGTCAAATAATGCCCAACCAATAGTTTTGGTGGAAACATCAAGCCCTAAAACTTTAGGGCTTTCCTTTAATGTTTTTTTCATAGGTTAAAAATCAAATTTTACTAAAAACTGTTGAAGTCCCTGTCTTTGTACAGGTGATTGTAGCTTTGATACAATCATAAGATTAAATTCATTGTCGTAAAGACCAATTTCGGAAATATATGGTAAGATACCTTGAGACCAACTTGGATTTGATGAATTTTGGAATTCTGCTTGACCAAGATTTATTTTGTATCTCATTTCATAAATTGTTGCTTGAATATCAGTTTCTAGTGACCCATAGAAGTAATATTCATCACCAAAATTAAGTGTTTGTCCTGTTTGATTTAAGGTTGGTAATGAAATAAAACTACTTAAAATATAAGGTGGTGCACTAATATATAAATCATCTGTGATTACAAAGGTATTTGAGGTTAACCCACTTTGAGTAATATATCCGTTAATAGTTGTGGCACTTAATTGATTTGTGAAATTAATTCTTCTCCACTTATCTGATTCAGGTCTTCCACCATCCTCAACTAATTGACAAATAATTTGAAATGTATTAGCAACGAATCCATTTGCAAGTGTGTTACCTGTGATTTGTTTTAAACAATTAAATTCTGAACCAAATCTAACTGCAACATTTTGAGAACCCGGTGTTCCACAATCTACGTTTGGACCAACTATACTTGAGTAGTAGTTGCAATGTAATGAGTTAGTGGCTCCTGATGATGTATTAGTCAACAAATAACTAACATACATTTTTTGAGTAGGACTTGATAAAACTCCATTAAAACTTGATATACCTAAACCACAACTATTAGGTACAACTAATGATGTTGTTGCTGCCGGTAAAGTCCAGTTACGATTTGATTTGTATGATAATGCAGCAATTAATTCTTCATCATCAATTATAATAATTTTTTGGTCAGGGAATACCTTACCTACAGGATTAGGTAATCCGTTAGCACCGCTTGGATGTGTATCGTATAAATAATAATAACGAATACCCGGTACATTCATATCACTATTTTTAGTTGATTTGATATAGTGAGGTTCAAATAGTAATGTTGTAGTTATCTTAAAGTTGTCTTGAGGTGGAACAACATAAAATGTTTCACCATAACAACATTCAGGGTTTTTGTGCCACATTAACCAAGGTAAGTGTAATTTAAAGTTTCTAGCGTCACCGGTAATATCTTCAGCAATTGTACCACTGATAGGTTGTTCTAACGCGAATTTTTCACCATAAAAGAAATCTATTGTATTATTTGTATAGTGAATAATAGCGATAGCTTTTTGTTCTTCAGGGGTAACGACAATCTTATTATTTAATGAATCGTAATAATAAACAGAATTTTCAACAAGACCATCTTTATCTGTAAAAGTTTGACCACTACTAGTCATATAACCTAAATACTCTTTAGTCCCAATGTAAGATTTAGAACCAAATGTTTTATAACCTTGTACCGCATTATTTCCTGTCTCAACTAAACCTGCAGGATTTTCAGACCAAGGAATATTCATATTCCAAACTTTAACATCAAATTCGTCTGTATTACATATTGATTCAAAATTAATAACATCTGTATTCCAATGCTGAGTTGGTGTAACACTATCGTACAAGTCAGACATATTTGGTGGATAAATTAATGTTCTTGCATAAGTACAAGCAGATAAGATATATGAATAGTTTGGTGTTACTCTATCTAATGTTATTACATCTAAACAAATGTCTACGATTTTGTAAGTTAAAATATTAAAACAACTATTAACATTTACAAAAGTATTAACCACCGGTGTTGGAGTACATCCGGTTGGTGTTGGTACACAACAAGTTGATGATGGTGTAGGTGTTGGGTTAGGAGGTAGACACGCATCATATGATGGAGTTGGTGTTGGGGTTGGGGTTGATGTTGGGGTTACGGGTAATGGTTCTGTTCCACAAGAAATTGTGTTACCATCAAAATAAATTGTAATTAAATCTCCTTTAGCGGGTAATCTAACAATATTTGCGTTACAACCTGAATAAATTATTTTAATTTTTGTTCCACCGGTAACCGTTGATACATCAACAACATAGTTGGAGTTTATAACATATTCACTATCAGTATACGCACTCCAAGACGAGGTAACAGATGAAGAATCACCACTGAAAAATCCTCTCATTGTTGCTCTATTATAGATTGGAGCTACAGTTGGGTCTGAAAATGGGATACCATAAGTATTATTACTATTTGAATCGACATAAATAGGGTATTTAACATTTTGTTTATTTAATTGACCCGGTGCCGAATTTTGAGAGTTAAAATTAGGTTCTAATATATTGTTATTAGCGATGTTATAAGATGTTCCGGTTAGGGTATTATACGAGACTTCACTATCACCTATTTGGAAATATGAAATATTAAAATTACCTTGAGATAGTTTTAATCTAGCCGTATCGGTTAATCTTGTACTAATTAATGCTGATGTATTTTTAACTATGTATGCCATACTATATAAATATTCTTTTTTTTATTATTAGTTAATTTTTATTGAACAACAATTACATCCGCTAATAACCGCATTACCAATTGAAAAGGTATCGTTACTATATCCGACAACACATTTTCCGGTTGTTGTTTTGTCAACTCTTGATGTTGTGTTTATTGTGATAGTATCACTGTTAGTTATTGTTAATGAACTCCAAACATCATTAATATCTGATTGATAAATAAATTCAGTTTGACAACCTGCAGCAGTGTTTACTGATGTTGTATTACCTGTTACTGTACTATTAATAGTGGTTGCACTTAAGTTTTTATATAATATTGTTCCTGTTGTTAAAATTGATGTTCCACTTGTCGGTGATGAATAAAAACTATTACTATGGATTAAATCAAATGTTATTGTTGCACCATCAGGTAACGGAGGTGTCACAACTACTGTTGTGACATAATCATTAACTAATGAAATCTCATTATTTACTGGTGTTGTTGTTGTGGTGGTTAATGAAATCGTATAAGTAGTTATCTGTTTAGAACTTTTAATTGTTTCTGTACTAAAATAAGTATTACCTAATGAATCAAGTACCACCAAACTATAAATTCCACTACATAGATTTGTAAATATAGGTGATGATGAATAAGTGACACCATTATCTATCGAATAACTAAATGGGGGATTTTCTAAATCAACATTAAATATGATACTACCATCACATAGACAAGTAGGGTCATTTACGCTTTTGTTAATATTACGGATATATGTTTCAAAACAATCACCTATTTTAAGTGTTATATCATCTAATGGTCTCCCACCAATAGGACTCCAATTTAATGGTGGATTTGAGTCACTTGGGTCATTTGATAGAATAGTGTTACCTAAAACACTAAAGTTATTTATTATCCATTTATTTAAATTCCAAGTTATTGTAATAGGTGGGCTTGGTACGGGTGCTGTATCTGAAATCCAAGAAGGGTATCCATTAAAAATTCCGTTTGGTATAAAATGTTGACTTCCAATAAAATCATTTCTTGTTCCAGCTCTTGGTCTAAATGATAAACAAAATGATTTATAATCAATTGTAGTTGGTGTTGCAATCGTCACAATGTTACCACAATATTTGTTAACAACAACTATTGAACCGGGTATACCTGTTGTTTCTATTGTTACACCCTCAAGTAATGTATTTTGGGGAATATCTTGAGCGAGTGTTAGTTGTGGATAAAGTAATGGAATTGTTCCACCGGATTGATTAAGGTGGATAGTGTATGGACCCGGTGATGTTGTTCCGGGTACTAATGTTATTGTATAGTAATATTTTGTTGTACTCATAATTATCCGATTATATATGTTGATGATGAATATGTAACATTTCCACCTGAATATCTGTATGCTAAAATTGCGTTATTAAAATTAGTGTTTGCACTATAATTAACAATAGGGGCTGACCATATTTCAAAATCATTAAGGTTGAGTGCTCTAATATAATAATAATATAAATTATCTCTATTATAGTAAGAGTTGTATGCACTAGTTTGATTACCCAAAGTATTATAATTACATAATGTTCCTGAAAAAGAAGGTATTAATGTGTTACTTACTCCGGAATATGGGATAGTATTTGTCGTCCATTGATTGGTTTCTAATCTACCTCCAATAGTATTTGCTGATAAACTTTGAACAGAAATATTCATTGATTGACACCAAAAAAACGGGTTAGTATAATAAACTCCAAAATTTAAAGTACCTGCTGAATAAACAAATTCTCTATTAATATAACCATCAAATTGTGTTGTACCTGTTGAAAATCTATTAATAAGTTCAACAAATGAGTCACTTATGGTAAGACAATTAATATCACAAGATGTTACTGATGAAAAATTATTAGATATAGTTTCAGCGGTTATTCTAAAGTAATAACTACCACTACTAGTTAATCCTGTTGTAACTGTTGAAGATGGGTGAAAATATAGTGTGATATCTGTTACGCTTTCTGTACAATTATTAGAAGTAGTTTGAGATGGTATTTTACATTGAAAATTTCTGTAATAAGATGCGTTTGTTGTCGATGAACTACCTGAATAATTACTTTTTAAAAAATTCCAACTATTATAATATGATGATATTACAGTTGATGAACCGGTTATATTATAAATACCTTTTGACCCAACACCACCAACAAAAGTTTTTTTATATTTTACATTATTTGTGTCAGTTGCACATTTAAATGTTGCGTTATATAATGGTCCCTGATAACATACATTTTGATTAATATAAAAATCTGTACTTATAAAAGTGATAGGATTATTGTATACATCATTAAGTGATGAATTTAAAGGATTTTGATTAACAGGTGATTGATATGAAAAGAAGCCGGAGTTTACGTTTATATAATATTTATATAAATCACTTGATACGAAATTTGAGTAATTACAACCTGATATTGAAAATGTTATTTTATTTGAACAACCACTATTTGTATTAACAATACTAGACCCAATTATTTTATATGGATTGGTTAGTAAACAACTTGTACAATCATAGTTAGTTAAACAAGTTGAGTACAATTCCCATATTGTGGTATTATCTCCTGGTGTAACAGTAATTAAAATATTGTCATTATTATTCACAGTTAGACCTGTTAAACAAGTTAACTTAACAAAATAACTAGATGTTGCAGCTGATTTAGGAAAAGTAGTTGCACTATAATTATTTGTATTATTAGGTGATGAATTATTATAACCAACCACAAAATCCTCTAATACAAGTTTATTAGTTCCATATGAACTACCACTAAATTTAATTGTGATTCTGTCAGGGTTTTGTGACCCTTTAAATCTCCAAGCAAAAAATTTAGTAGATGCAGATACTTTATATGTTAAATTAACAGGTATTGGTGTATTTCCATTAAGAAACTCATAGTCTATAAAATGGTTATAATAAGGGTAAAATGGTAAAAAATTAGTTTGATTACTACACGACAATGGTTGTATAATTGTTGAAGGTAAACAATTACCACTAAATAATACATTACCAGTACCACCCGTATTTGAGAAAGTTATACCGCTTAATTTAATCTTTTGAATAACCGGAGTATAAACACCTTCGGTTACAGGTTTTGCATTAATACCTGTGAAAGGATGAGGAATCATACCTAAGGTAAGAAAACTACCTGCACCTGATGTAAATTCTAATGTTGTAGTATTATTAGGGCCATACCAATTTATTACATAATCATTAATATTATTACAAGTACCTGTTAAAACACCACAAGATAATTTTGTGATTGTCGTTGCGGAATAGTTAGATAATCCCAAATTACAATCACTACATATATCATTATCTTGAATTGTTGTTTGAAAACAAAAATTCGAAACGGTATCTTTAAATCCTAAACTAGTTGTTCCTGTTGGTACAACAATAACATAAGGACAAGTTGTTAATTGAACAAGTGTTGCGGAAGAAAATGGTGTTGATGTATAATCACTATTTAAATAAATATCAAACGGCCCATTTGAGGCATTTGTTGATGATATACAGGTTGATGCTGAAAATGTTGCTGGCATATATTTTTTAAGTTAAATCAAATGTGTATCCGGACATAGCGGTTGGAAGACAATTATTAATATCTTGTTCCACAATAGTCACGTTAAATGTACAATCCGGTTCGGTATTTAAATAACAAACGGTGGTTGCGGTAAAATCCCCCCAATAATCAACGGTTGTCGCACTATAAGAACCATTACCTATATTACCAACAGCGGGTGACTCTAAGATATTATCATCCCAAGTCCAAGTTGTTGTATATGGAGGAGTTCCTCCTGTAATAATTAATGATACTTCACCATCATAAGAATCTGAAGTTGTAGCTGCTGAAGTAACACATTGAATACCCACCGGTAAAATTGTTACTATTCCACATTCATTTTTATATCCAACAATAGTTGGTGTAGTTACAACAGGTGGTGTATAACAAGGATAAATGTATTTTGTGCATAATTCACAATCAAACGCTGAAAAAACAGGTGTACCAATTTTAAAATCGTATCCTAAATTTGTGGTCGAACTACCACTATATTCTACACAACCTGAATAAGAACCAATAACCAAACCATATTGTGTTCCGACAGTTGTTATAAATCCTGACCAAGAAGGTGTAGTTGTTGCACTTGATATTGCAAAAGGTTCTAAACCACCACAACACGGATTAAAATAATGGATAATATCGCTCATATTATATTTCTTTTTTTATAATAAATAATCTAAAGTTTGATTTTATTAAAATATAATTGACATTTGTTTTTAATAAATGATGTGTTGGGAGATATTTATAGGTATGAAACTGATAAATACAATATCAAATGTTGTCACCGAAGCCAAAGAAGCTTATGAATTGGCGTGTGACAGAGGTGTATCTGAAAAAGAATTGGATAGATTAGAAAAAAACTACTACGAGTCCTTAAAACTTTTAAGGATATATGAAAATTTGGGTAAGAGAGAAAATAAACAATCTCAATAAAGATTATTTATTTTTTAACTCTCTTATCTCTTCTTTTAATAATTCAATTTGTTCTAATAAATGTTTTATAACAACTCCGTGATAAGGTGTTACTTGGTCATATCCCATTGTTAATTGGAAACCTTTGGGACTTGTAAAACCTTCATCATCAGTTGTCTCTTTTAAATCTTCATTAGGAATGTGACTAATCAAATGATTAAATCCTGACTTAACAACTTGTTGTGCTGAATAACCCGTTTTAATACCCTCACTTTCTTTATCTTTCCAAGTAAACTTAATTGGTTTTAAATTATTAACTAATTTAATAGCATCATCTAATTCAATTTCACCCTGAATGTTTTTTAACCTCTCATCAGATGTCGCATCAAACTCGGAGGCTTCAACACGTTGTTGAACATATAATCCATAAGTGGCCGTTGTACCAGCACCAGTACCTGCACCTATTGTTGCTAAATACCCATATCCACCAATTGCATATGTTTTACCTCCATATATATTTGCAAATGCTCTAATGGTAGTTGACCCTGAACCCATAATAATTCCTGTAGCCGCTCCACCTCCAGCAACAGGACTTTGACCACCTATAATAATTCCCGCATTATTGGTATTAATCCATATTGGATTTCCATTACCTCTAGCGTGGATGTGTGTGTTACCATCATCATAGAATTGTGTGTTATTAAGGTTAAAAGACAAATAATTTGTTGATGCGTCATTTGATGTGACTGATGCCGTATTACCTCCACCAACAGACAAATTTCCATTATCACTTAATGTTAATGTTGATGAGTTGTAAGCACTATTGATAAACTCTATACCACCTGTGTTGTTGACACGTATGGTTTTGTTTGGATTAGTTGCACCCGCTGCGGTGTTTGTTACTCTAATAAAATCGGTATATCCGGTACCACCGACAGTATTACTTCCTGAAACATTAATGAAAGCTGTGGTAGAACTACCACTTGTTGTTACAGTCCCTTTAGTTCCTGAAATAGTATCACTATTTCCACTAAAATTTGTTGATGTTGTATTACCGGTTACAGTTAAATTACCATTAACAGTTAATCCCGTAACTGTATTAAATAACACATTAAAGGTTTCACCTGTATTATTCCTATATGTAAATGTGTTATTAGAATAGGTTGCTCCTGTAACAAACACTTCAGTTGGTAAGTTTTGATATGTTGTTGCAGATATGGTAGTTGCGGTTAAACCTTGTAATGAAGTATTACCGGTAACAGTTAATGTATTTGCGGTTAATCCCGTAACTGTATTAAATAACACATTAAAGGTTCCACCTGTATTATTCCTATATGTAAATGTGTTATTAGAATAGGTTGCTCCTGTAACTCTAATATCTAATGGTAAATTACTATATGTTGTTGCACTAAATATTGGAGCAACAAAAGATACGTTTGAGTTAACTTGTTTATCAAATGTTGCGTAATCCGGATAAATATAAAAATTATTATTTGTTAAACCAGAATTAGAATTTAAACTAAATTGTAATAATGTTTCTGATACTGCAAGTAATGAATAATCAGTATTGAGACCACTATTATTTTGAAGAAATAAACCAGTTTCTGGGTCAACAGCAAAATATACAGTACCAAAATGGTCATCACTAGTGTCTGTACTATTAAATTGAATTCTATTATACGTATTGGTATCTCCATTATTATAACCAAAATACGAGTCACCAAAATCATTTGATTGAGAATAACCATTATAACTACTAATATCATTAGCATATAAACCGTTATTAACAGTTAAATATTCTGAAAAGAAAGTTTGACCTGTTACGGTACCACCACTTATTGGTAAATACAACCCTGTAATACTAGGTAAATTTTGATATGTTGTGGCACTGATTGTTGTTGCTGTTACACCTTGTAATGAAGTATTTCCGGTAACGGTTAAAGTATTTGCGGTTAATCCTGTAACCGTATTGAATAGTACACTAAAAGTCCCACCGGTATTGTTTCTATAGGTAAATGTGTTATTAGAATATGTGACACCTGTTACTCTAATATCGGTTGGTAAATTCTGATATGTTGTTGCAGATATGGTAGTTGCAGTTAAACCTTGTAATGATGTATTACCTGTAACGGTTAGTGTGTTTGCTGATAAACCACCATTAAATATGGCATTCCCATTATCATTAAAAAAAATATTTTCAGTACTAGCACTATTTAAAATTGAAAAAGCTTTTGAACCTAAAGTAAGTCTGGAATTTTTAATAGTAAATCTTGAATTATCCGTGTTTAAACCACCAATATTAAATGACCCAGCTTCGGT
>Ga0214919_10006953_pt1 | contig 15388 bp, 19 predicted proteins | sample LL1503_MetaG_FD_177994 | JGI IMG/M metagenome (GOLD analysis project Ga0214919, IMG submission 177994) | Freshwater microbial communities from Lake Lanier, Atlanta, Georgia, United States - LL-1503 | ecosystem: Environmental > Aquatic > Freshwater > Lake | place: USA: Georgia | collected... | reverse complement strand
GTGTACTGGATGAGGCCGTGGGAGAAAGGGCCTTATGTTCTGACGGTACACGACATTTCCTTTGCGGTGCATCCAGAGTGGTTTCGTCCGGGAGAGGCGATGTTTTATACGAGGATGGTGAGGAGGGCGGCGGAGAGGGCGCGAAAGGTGATTACGGTGTCTGAGTTTTGTCGGGCAGAGATTATGGAGAGATGGGATTTGCCTGCGGATCAGGTGGAGGCGACATATGAAGCGGCGCGAAAAGTTTATCGACCCGCAAAAAAGAAGGTTTCGGGTCCTCCGACGCTTTTGTTTGTGAGCGCGATTCATCCGAGGAAAAACTTAGGTAGGTTGATTCGGGTGTGGGAGAGATTGAGGGAGGGTAGGTTTCCTGATCTTAGGTTGAGGGTGGTGGGGCCGGCGGGGTGGTTGGCGGGTGGGGATTTGGGGGAGCTGAAAAGAGCCGTGGCAAAGGGGGGCGCGGTCTGGGAGGGTGCAAAAACGGAGGAGGAGCTGCGACAGGCGTACTGTGAAAGTACGATGTTGGTTTATCCGTCGCTTTACGAGGGGTTTGGGTTGCCGCCGTTGGAGGCGATGGCGTGTGGTTGTCCGGTGGTTTGTGCCAAGGCGGGTTCACTGCCTGAGGTTTGTGGCGGTGCAGCGGAGTATTTCGATCCACGATCGGAGGAGGAGATGATGTCGGCTGTGGGGCTGGTTTTGGGAAGTGAGGAGAGGCGTGAGGGATTACGCAAAGCAGGGATGGTGAGAGCGGCGGAATTTTCTTGGGAAAGAATGGCGGAGGAGACGGGAGAGATTTATCGGAGGGTGGCGTAGGGGAGGTGGCTTGCGGTTTTAGGTGGTGAGGAATAGTTTGAAGCATGTCTGAAAAGCAAGAGGAGGGAGGGACGGGAGCGGGGTCTCCGTGGCAGGATCGGACGTTGTGGGTGGAAGGGGCAGTAGCGGTCTTAGTGGTGATCGGTCTGTATGGTTTTGTTCCTTACAATTTTGGTTTTGAAAGTCAGGCGCGGAGCGTGTTCGAAATGCTGCAGAGGTTTTGGACTGATCCGTCTACTGCAGATTGGCATCACGGGATGATTGTGCCGTTGATTTCGATTGGGCTGATTTTGCATCGAGCGAAGGAGTTGGAGAAAGTCGCCATTCGGCCGTGTGGTTGGGGGGTGGGGTTGGTGGTGGCCGCGCTGGGGTTGTATTGGGTGGGATACAAGATCGACATTACGATTGTGGGATTTCTGTCCCTGCAAATGATGATTGGGGGATTGATCTTATGGCTTCTGGGTTGGGAGATGATGAAGGCATTAGCTTTTCCTTATGCGTTTCTCATGTTTGCGTACCCTTTTTATTTTTTGGATACGATCGTGGCGTTCCCTTTGCGGGGCTTGATGTGTCAGATGTCGCAAATCTTTCTCAACCTGGTGGGGGTGGACACCTTGCGTGTGGGGACGGCTTTGGTTTCGGCGCCGGACTATGCGAAGGGTTTGGCGCAGGGGCAGAGGTTTGCTTTAGATGTGGCGACTCCGTGTAGTGGGATTCGGTCCCTTTTCGCCTTAATGATGGTGAGCGCGCTTTACGCACATCTGTCTTTAGAAAAGACGTGGCAAAAGTTGACCCTCTTTCTGCTTTCGCCGGCGTTAGCGGTTTTGGGAAATTTTGCTCGGATGGTGATGTTAACGGTAGGAACGATTGTGTTGGGAAGTGCGGTGGCGATTGGGACGGAGGAGCATCCGACGACGTTCCATATGGCAGCAGGCTTTTTTGTCTTTATCGTCGCGCTAGGGGGAATGGTGGGAGTGAGCCGCTGCTTGCAGTCGATCGGGACGAGCAAGGAGAAGAAGGAGTGAAGGGCGGAGAGAGGCGGGGGGCGGGGGCAAGAGTTGCAGGTTTGCTGGTGTTGGGTGGTGGGGTGGCGGCGATCTGTTTGCTGGTCCCGACTTCCAATACGCCGCCCAAGGCAGGGGTAGTGATGGATTTGCCAGTGAAGGTGGGTGGATTTACGGGCAAGGAGGTAGCGGCGACGATGGGGGAGCTGGTGACGTTGCCAAAGGACACGCAGATCACGAGAAGGGAGTATGTGGATGCGGGGGGGGATCGAATTATGGCCTCGATTGTTTTAAGTGGGGGGGAAAAAAGGAGTATTCATCGGCCCGAGGTGTGTTTGCCGGCGCAGGGTTGGACGATGCGGGGCGGCAGGGTGGAGAAAATTAATCTGGCGGACGGGCGGGATTTGGAGGTGATGGATCTGAGTTTGGTGCGGGATGTGGAAGTGGCGAAGGGGGACCGGCGGAAGTTGTATGCGAACTATTTCTACTGGTTTGTGGGGAGCGAGGTGACAACGCCGCATCATTGGAGCCGGGTCTTTCTGACCAGCTTCGATCGAATCGCTAAAAATTTAAATCACCGCTGGGCCTATGTGATTGTCATGTCGGTGGTAACGGAAGGATTTATGCCGCTGGGCAAAAATGAGACACAGACGGTGGAGATGTTGAAGCAGTTCACAGCGGAGGCGGCTCCAAGCTTTATGCGGGCAAGCACCCCTGGCCTGGCTCCCTGATTCCCGTCTTGCCTTTCAGGCAGGAAGATAGGCAGGCTATCTACAACATTAACCCAAGGAACCCAAATATGAAAAACATGCTCCAAATCCTCCTCGCAACCCTAATCGCCCTTCCCGCCATGAACGGGCGGGCTGAATCACTGGATAAGCTGGTTCCAGACTGTGCCGAAATTCTGGGCAGAATGAAAAGGGAAGACATCATCAACATGGATTTGGTGAAAGAGGCCAAAGGAATTGTCATTTTGAATGTCACCGGATTTTCGATCGGGATCGGCGGATCGGGTGGGGACGGAATTTTGATGGCGAAGACGGACAAAGGTTGGAGTGGTCCTGTGGCGATCTCGACTCAAGGTGGAACCATGGGAATCGATGTGGGCGGGCAGGATAATGACATTGTGATGCTCCTGATGAACAATGGGGTGGTGAGCAAATGGGCAACGGGAGAGCACTTTAGCTCTTCCTCCGCTTCGGCGGTGTTGGGGCCCAAAGGCGGGGCGGCGATCGATACCACGATGAAAACCCGTGATTTTAACGTCTATATTTGGAATAAAGGGGCGAAGCTGGGCGTGAATTTCGGAGGCTTTGATGTGGACGTAAATGAAGAGGCGAACGCCAACTATTACGATAAACCGCTCGTTTCAGCGAAAGACATCCTCAATTCGGTGGCGGAAGTTCCAGCATCGAAAAAAGATGGGATGGCCCGGATTTACGACCTGCTGAAATAATCAGAAAGGAAATATAACAAATGAAGAACACACTTGTTGCTCTTGTTGCGTTTTGGATGGTGTTGCCCTTTTCGGGGCGAGCCCAAAATTCGGATTCCCTCAACCTCGCTGGCGACCAGGCCGCCAGCATGAACAAGCTGGATGATCTGCTGGGTCGGGCGCAGAAGCGTTTGAGTTATATTATGACGAATTTGGCCGAGTTGACGGACGGTAATGATGCCAACAATTCGTTCGATAAGTTTAAGGATAACCTCAGCGACCTTCAGGATATCCGAGGCGGCATCAAGGATCGGGTGGAGCGGGTTCGAGATCTCCAAGGCCAACGGATCGCCGCCTGGACCAAGGAAGTCTCGGGCTTGACGGATAAAGATATGCGCAAGATGACGAATGCTCAGATTGATAAAGCGAAATCTGATTTCGACGTTTTGGATAAGCAGCTCCGCGAAGTAGGCGGGGATGCAAACGATCTGACTACTTTGCTGGAAGACCTAAAAAAGTATTTTGCATCTTCTTTCACCCCAGACTCGATCAAGACATGTGCTCCGATGATTGAGAAGGCACGGGCCTCGGGTCAGGAAATGGTCAAGGATGTCGATACCTTGCGGGACAATATTTACAAACAGAAGAAAGAGGTGAAGGGCACCTCGGGTAACTAGAGAAACAATCGAAGAGCCGACGAAATGTCGGTTACGGGCGAATGGGCGAGAGCACGAGAGTGATCTCGCCCTTTGCTTTTTCACCGAAGTGAGCGGCAACTTCTACAGGAGTGCCAACGAAGACCTCTTCAAATTTCTTCGTCAGTTCCCGTGCGACGCAAATCCGGGAATCTGGAGGAAACACTTCCACCAGTACTGCGAGGGTTTTTGAGAGGCGGTGGGGAGATTCGAAGTAGATCGAGGTGTGATCGCGTGTGGCTGCGACCGTGAGTTCATTGAGGCGACCTCCTGATTTAGGAGGGAGAAAGCCACCGAAGTAGAAGGGGAGGGCGGGCAGACCACTGGCGATGAGGGCATGGATGGGGGCAGAGGGGCCGGGGATGACCTCGACGGGGAGGCTTTCGCGACGGACGGCACGGATGATGCGTTCCCCAGGGTCGGAGATGGCGGGCATTCCTGAGTCGGTAATCAGGGCGATGGTTTGACCCGAGCGAATGCGTTCGATGATTTCGGATTCGCGGGAGGCTTCGTTAAACTTCTGGACGCTGAGAAATGATTTTTTGAGGGAGAGATGTTGAAGAAGGAGGCCTGAGTGGCGGGTGTCTTCGGCGGCGATGAGATCGGCTGTGGCCAAGGCTTGGCACGCACGCGGGGAGATGTCGGATAGGTTCCCGATGGGTGTTCCGATGACGATGAGGCGTCCATGAGGAGGATTCATAGGATGGTTTTGGCTGCCGCGCTAGGACTCGAACCTAGAACACCCACATTCAGAGTGTGGTGTGCTACCAATTGCACCACGCGGCAATCTGGAAAAGCATACCGAGCGGTGAAAATGAGGGCAAGACGTGGTAGGCAGGAGAAGGGAAAGATTATTTCGTCCAAAGGCGCCAAGCGGAGTAGAGGAGAAAGATGGCGAAGGCGCGGCGGGCGATCAGTTCAGGGACTTTTTGGATGAGGAAAGAGCCGAGGATGGCGCCGATCATTCCTGTGATGGCGCAGGCGCAGGCGATTCTCCAGTCGATCGTGTTGAGCTTCCAGTTGGCCAGGGAGCCGGCGAAGGTAATGGGGATGATGAGGGCGAGGGAGGTGCCGACGGCGACGTGGTAGGGAACGCCACAGAGGAGGGTGAGAGCGGGAACGATGAGGGCGCCCCCGCCGATTCCAAAACAGCCGGAGGCCAGGCCAGCGGCCAGGCCGATGAGGGCATAAAGCACCGATCCTGTTGGCATAGAAGCACGATTCCTTTCGGAAGAGGGATTAGCAAGCGGGAATGGGCGGGCTGTTGTGCAGACTTGCCAAAAGGGGGAAAATCGCCTTACCTAACCAGTTCTATGCAAAAACATTTATCACTCTGTTTCACCCTTCTAGCCGCAGTTTTCGTCGTGGGTTGTGCCGTCAAGGATCCGAAAGATCCTCGATTCGTTGTGGCGGAAGGAAAAGGAATCAAGGTCACTCGTGCTGAACTGGATGGAGAGGTGGATCGCGCTCTTTTGAACTTTAACCTTTCGCGCGAAAAGGTGCCTGCCGCGCAGCTGAACTCGTTGGAGTTGAATATTTTAAACCAAATGATCAACCGGCAGGTCGCGCTGGCGGAAGCTCGCAAATCGCCTCTAACGAATGCGGCGGTATTGGCGAAGGAGCAGTTGGAAAAGATGAAGAAGAATTTCCCGGACGCGAAGGCGTTTGAGGAGCAGCTGAGCAAAGCAAAGACTACCGAGCAGGCGATGGTGAAAGAGATTGAGCAGAAGCTGGAGGTGGATCATTTGATGCGTATGCGGGTGGAGCCCAGCCTAAAAGCGCCCTCGGATGAGGATGTGCAAAAGTTTTATGCTGAGAATCCGAAGCTCTGGCAGCGGAATGAGTCGGTTCAGGCTCAGCATATTTTGGTGAAGGTGGATGCCTCGGCGGACGCGGCGACAAAGGCAGAGAAGAAGAAGGCGGCTGAAGCAGCCCTGGCGCGCGTGAACAAAGGGGAAGCTTTCGAAAAAGTTGCTCAGGAAGTTTCGGATGATCCGGGCAGCAAGGCGCGGGGGGGAGAGCTTCCTCCATTTAGCAAAGGCCAGATGACCCCCAATTTTGAGAAGGTGGCGTTTTCGACTGCTCCCGGAAAAACCAGTGCGGTATTTGAAACGCCCTTTGGATTCCACTTTCTGAAGGTGAAAGCGAAGGAAGCAGCCAAGACTTTGAAATTGGAAGATGTGAAGAATGAAATCATGTCTCACCTGAAGCGGCTGAAGCAGGGAGAAGCGACCCGTTTACTGTTGGAAGATTTGAGGAAAGAAGCGGCGGTGAAAATTTTGCTGCCTGCTCCTGCCACTCCAGCTCCGGTGACGGCAACGACCCCCCCTGTTTCCGCGCCTCCCGTGCCCCCTTCGGCGCCTGCGCCAGCCAAAAAGTAGTTTGGGGAAGTCCGATTGAAAGGCCGATCTCCCGCCTCCTCAAGCGGGCAGGAGAATTTCACACCCAAGTTTGATGCTCAGGGTCTCATCACGGCAGTGATGGTGGATGCGGACAGCGGGGAAGTTTTGATGACGGCTCATATGAATCAGGAGTCGCTGAATGTGACAAGAGCCAGTGGGCGAGCCACCTTTTATAGCCGGTCTCGGAAAAAACTTTGGGTCAAGGGAGAGAGCTCGGGAAATTTCATGGCGGTGGAGGAGATTTTTGTGGATTGTGATCAGGATTGTCTGCTTTTGCGCGTTCGTTTGCCGGCGGGAGGGTCGGCTTGTCACACGGGTGAGAAAAGCTGTTTCTACCGTCGTCTCTCGAAGATTGGGTCGGACGCGCTCGAGGTGAGATCGATCAAGGGGTAAGGCCCACGGCGGCGGAGGCAAGCTGGACAAAATCTTTTTCTGCGGTTGCGATGGCGCGGGCTGGTCCTGCCAACTTCATGATGATGAGTTCTCCTTGGGCCTCAAGGATTGCGCCGAGGAGCAAGGCTTGAGGAAGATTTTGGGTGGGGCCACCGGGAGTACCGCCTTTGAGCGTGCCCTCATAGCGAATGAGGGTCAGAGATCCTTCCGGACCTTTTTTCGTTTCGGGTTGCCCGCTGGGTGGAGAGGCAAACTGGGCACTCCAGCGATCGAGGTTGGCCTGAACGGAGCCGCCCTCGCCGGCGGAGAATCGGGAGAAGGTAAGAGTGAGGGGAGTTCCGTCAGGGGATTTTTTTTCAAGTTGGGCGGCACGAAAAGTGCCTGAGGGGGGTGCCCAGCGCCAGGAGGAGGGTCGATCAAAGCGGAAGGGGCCGATGCGGAAGGCAACGGGTTGAGGAGATGGGGATGGCGCGGAATGAGAAAGAGTGAGTGAGGCAAGAAGGAGGATGAGGGAAAAGAATTTCATCCTTGATGGCGGCGAACCCATTCGTCGATGGCCATGGGGCGACAGTGGAGGAGGCTCTCGTACTCTTGGTTGATTTTTTTTTCGTCCCAATCGGGATGATTCGATTTCATAAACTGGATCATCCAAACGCGTGCTAGGGAGCGATCTTGTGGGGCAAGTCGGGCGAGGTCGCGCCGGTAGAGAAGATGATTAATGCGGGATACAATCGAAAAGAAGCTCATGTCTTCGCACGACGAAAGAAGCCCGCAATTCCACCTGCCAGTGCGCCAAAGATGAGAGTGAGGAGAGTGGCTCGAATGCCGCCGCCGACGAATTCGCGGTAGTAGGCGGGAGCATCGGCGGTGAGAGGGTAGGGGACGGCGGTAAAAATTGCACCTGGGAGGCTGTAAAGAGCACCCCAGAGAGCGCCGGAGAGAAATTTTGGTTGGAAAGTGGGCAGGACGGCGACGAGAAAGCCGATGGAGGCGTAGGTGAGAAGAAGGCCAGCAGAAAAAAGAGCAGCGGCTTGAATGGAGATTCCTTGAAACCAGGGGCCGAGGGCGGTGAGAAGGCCGAAGAGGCTTCCTGCCCAAACGGAGCGCCATGAAATGTGCATAAGTTGGAGAATGCCTAAGGGTGAGGGGGGTGGCAAATCGGCGAGAGAAAAAAGCTTGCGGGAAAGGGTAAAAATTGAAGTGAAAAAGCAGGGTGAGCGTGAAGGTCTCTGGACAAGGCGGAGAGAGTGGGGAAGATCGGCGGATGAAGGTTAGTTGTGAATCGTCGGAACGTCAGAGGGAGCTTTTGTCGAAGCTGGAGATGAGGGCCAAGGAGTGTCCAGGTTTGTATCCTCTGAGAAGTGCGGAAGATTTTCGGCGTGTGGCGATCGATTATGTGGGGACGGAAGATGGGGCGGTGTGTCGGGTATTGGAGGCGATGTGGCATCGGCCGGATGAGGCGGTCCAGTTGAATGCGCAAAGTTTAATTGGGAGGGGTCATGGGTTGGCGAATCGTGAGGAGGAGAAAAGGAAAGCGGGAGGGGCACCGCGGTAGGGGTGGTTGGGGGGAACGGGAAAGAATCGCTCGCCAAGCGTCTGCCAGACGCTGAAATCCGAGGGGCAGAGAAGAATGAAGGAAACATTCAGCCCATCCGCACCTACGCCTGAACCGGAGCTGCCGTTTGGCTCATCGCCAAGCGGTGCGGCGTCGGAATCAGATCCTGAGGTGATGGTGATCAAGGGGCCGCCGAGGCCTGTGGGCTATGTTCCTCCGACCTCTTCTCCCCACCAGGAGGAATCGAATATGAATCCAACGAATCCTACGGCACTCAATGTGAAGAGAAGTGTAGATCGCCAACGGAAGGAGCAGAGAGCGGTGGCTTCAATTTTGAGCGGGGTGGGCTTGGTGCTGCTTCTGATCATTGGGGGTTGTGCTGGATTGGCAGGGTTTGGGGGCTTTGTTTTGTGGAAGCAGATTCAGAGGCAGAGCGTGACGGTGGATCAGATGGAGCAGAGGTTGAACAAGGAGATTGCTTCTTTGCAGGCACGGAATGCGGAGCTGACGAGTGGGTTGGAGTCGGCAGGGGCACAATTGGCGAAGCAACTCTCGCTGTTGGAGCAAGCCAAGTCGCAATTGAATCGGCAGGAGAAGGATGTGGATACGGTGCGACGCCGGTTGTCGATTTTAGAGGGGGATTCGGGGGATCGGAGGCGCTGACAGGATGATTAGTCGCGTTGAATTACGTCGGATCACGCAAGAGTGGCGGACGCGCCTTCAGAGGGTGCAGCAGATTTTGCAACCCAGCGAGTGGGCGGTGGATGATTGGAATCGTTTCGCTCGTGCGCTGAGTCAGATGGTGAGAGCGCATGGGTCGACATGGACGGAGGGGGATACGACGTATTGGGATGTGAGGTGGACGTTGCAGGATGGGGGGGAGTTGATCTGTCAGGCGGAGGATGGCACGGAGGGTAAGAAAACTTTAGTGGTGGCGCAGACGGGTGGTTTTGCAGAGGGATTAGACAACTACACCTGGTTTTATGGAGAGTTTGGGCAGACAGGGGACTTTCTAGGCAATCCGTATTGGGTGGATGGGACTTGGAAAGAGGCGTTGGCGATGATGCTGTTGCCTCAGCAGGCGGGGGCAGGATTTTACCTGAGCGGGGGCAACGCGGGGTCGGCGCCGATGCTTACGGCCCCATCCTCAGATCCACAGCAGGCTTAAATAGCTGCCCGAAAAAGACTTACACTTGCTTGCAAGCAAGTTGATTTCCGTGTAGGTTATTGGTCTTGAAAGGAGTTCGGCGGGGAGTCGAATGAGGGGCGTCCTGATCCGGTTTCCGTGATCGACCCAGATCTAATTTCGGATCCAAGGTGACGCTCCACCCTCGCAGACCTAAAGAGAACGATAAAAACCTCACGGAAGTGATTGTGGTAAGCCATCGAGGCACGACCCATCCTTCGTCGATCGAGCGCTGAGCGCTCGGTTGGTCCGCTCGGACACTATCTTCCCGCCGCACATCAACCTATGAGTCACGACGCACGATACGGATCCCGCCCCGGAGGCGGACCCCATGAACGACGCAACCGCCGCCATCACCGCTTCGGCGGAGGACGGGGTGGACCCCGCCGCGATAGCCGCCCGAGTACAGGTGGTTTCTGGGGGTTCATTAAGAAACTGTTTGGGATGGGAGGCGGGTCGTCCGCTTCTGCCCCGAGCCAACAGCGCCATAGTAATGGCAGAACATCGGCCCCGCGGGTTCCTCGGAATCGCACGGCTCCGCCGATGGAGGTTCTGACCCCCCGTTTGTATGTAGGAAATCTTTCCTATGATGCTTCGGAGAGCGACGTATTTGACCATCTGAGCAAAATTGCTGCGGTCAAAAATGTGGAAGTGGTCAGAGAGGGCGGTGGAAACTCGAAGGGGTTTGCCTTTGCTGAAATGCAAACCTTGGAAGGCGCACAAGAGGTCGCAAAAAAGCTTCATGATACGGATTTCATGGGGCGACTGCTGATCGTCAATGGCGCGAAATCCACTGGAGAGCGGTTCGGAGGTGGGGGGCGTCAGGATCGTCCTCCGCGGGACGAGCGTTCAGAAAGGGGCTCGGAGTTCGACTACGATCGCGGGCCTCGGAACCCTAGTTACGACTAAGCAAAAGGTTTAAGGATTGGCGAGAGCGCGTCGGGTCTTCTTGAGGGAGGCCCGGCCGCTTTCGGCCAACCAGCGGTTTACGGCGGATAGGTAGGCGCGGGCACTGGATTCAATCACATCGGTAGCGGCCGAGCGGCCCGCAACAGGTTCACTTTTTGTCTGAAAGCGGACTCCCAAGCTGACTTCACCCACGGCATCTTTCCCTTCGGTAACAGCACGGACTTGGTACTCGGTTAAGTGACCACGGAGTCCGGTAATTTGATCGATCGTTTTCATCACGGCGTCCACAGCGCCATCCCCTGTGCCGATGGCGAAGTGGTTCTGTTTGGAGCAGCGGAGGGCAACTTCCGCAACCGGTTTTTCACCCGTACCCATATGAACGTGGAGACTGTAGAGCGAAAAGGTTTCGCGGGGATTTTGGATGTGAGCACCGACGAGCGATACGAGGTCGTCGTCATAGATAAACTTCTTTCGATCGCCGATCTCTTTACAGCGAGCACAGATCGCATTGAGCTCGGCGGGACGCAGGGTGTAACCGAGATGCTTGAGGCGGGAAGCAATCGCAGCACGGCCGCTGTGCTTGGTGAGCGGAAGCTCGGTTTTGCCCCAGCCCACGATTTGAGGGTTGATGATTTCGTAGGTTTCCCGTTTTTTGAGAATGCCATCTTGATGAATCCCCGAGCTATGAGCAAAGGCGTTGAGACCGACGATCGCTTTATTTCTGGGGATGGGGAAACCGCAAGCACCCGAGACAAGACGCGAGGTTCGGACCAGTTCGCGACTGTGGATTCCTGTGGTGACGTTGGGATAGCAGTCCGCCCGAGTTCGCAAAGCCATGACGACCTCTTCGAGTGCAGCATTGCCTGCGCGCTCCCCAATTCCGTTGAGGGTGCACTCCACCTGACGGGCGCCGGCGTGGACAGCAGCGAGTGAGTTGGCCACCGCCAGACCCAGATCATTGTGGCAGTGGGTACTCAGAACGACGTCGGATGCGCCGTGGGCTAGAGTCAAAACATCGGAAAACATTCGGCCGTACTCCTCTGGGGTGGCGTAGCCGGTTGTGTCGGGAAGATTGATGGTGGTGGCACCTGCTTGGATGGCGGCTTCCACCACTTCGATCAGAAAATCGATCTCGGTGCGGGAGGCATCCTCGGGGGAGAACTCGACATTGGGGGTGAATTTCTTAGCTCGGCGAACACCATCAACCGCTAAGCGCAAAATTTCTTTTCTGGCTTTGCCCAATTTAAATTCCCGATGAATTTTACTCGTGCCCAAGAAAACATGGATTCGGCCTTTTTTCCCAGCGGGCTTTACCGCGGCACCCGCGGCGTCGATGTCTGCACGGACGCAGCGGGCGAGGCCGCAGATCACGGGCCCACGAACAGTTCGGGCGATTTCACGGACCGATTCGAAGTCTCCCCGGCTGGCGATGGGAAAGCCGGCCTCGATGATATCGACCCCTAAGCGAGAGAGTTGTCGAGCGACGGCCAGCTTTTGGGGTTGGGTCATGGCCGCGCCAGGGCACTGCTCTCCGTCGCGGAGGGTTGTATCAAAAATTAAAATGCGGTCGCTGGACATGGAGGAATTCTATCTGAAATCAGGGTATTTTGCATCTTCAGAAAAACCTCGGGGAGGGACCCCTTTTGAGCTGTCTGCAGGTGAAAGTGCGTGATGAGGCTTACGGCCAATCCCAAGAAAGGGAGGGCTTGGCCTCAGTCTATGATCCACCAACCAACTTTTTGTTAGTAGGCGGCTTGGGCTCCCTTGAGATTGCGACGACGGATCCAGGGCATGAGGCCGCGGAGTCGGGCACCTGTTTTCTCAATGGAATGTTTTTCGCCTTTTTTGAGGAGGGAGTGGTAGCGCTTCATTCCGGTGCGGCTTTCACGAATCCATTCCCGGGCAAATTTACCGTTGCGAATTTCTTTCAAGACCGCCTCCATCGATTTTTTGGTTCGGGCATCAACGACGCGAGGGCCTCGGGTAACGTCACCATATTTTGCGGTTTCGGAGATGGAGAAGCGCATGCCCGCGATTCCCGACTCGTTAATGAGGTCGACGATCAGCTTCAATTCGTGAAGAACCTCGAAGTAGGCGACTTCCGGTTGGTATCCTGCTTTGAGAAGGACCTCGAACCCGGCTTGGATCAGAGCGGAGGTGCCTCCGCAAAGAACTGCCTGCTCGCCGAAGAGATCGGTTTCGGTTTCTTCCTTAAATGTGGTTTGGAGCAGGCCCGCGCGGGTAGCACCGATGCCACGGGCCCATGCCATGGCAATGGAGCGGGCTTGGCCTGAGGGATTTTGTTGAACGGCGAATAGGGCGGGAACGCCGCGGCCTTCGAGGTATTGACGACGCACGATATGACCCGGCCCTTTGGGGGCAACAAGGATGACATCGACTCCCTTGGGAGGACGAACGGTTTTGTAGTGGATGGCGAAGCCGTGACTAAAGAGCAAGCACTGGCCCTTGCGGAGATTGGGGGCGATGTCCTTTTCATAGACGGAGGGAATCTTGAGATCGGGAACGGCAACAAAGATGACATCGGCTGAGCGGACGGCTTCAGCCGTGGTAAGAACTTTCAAGCCGTGCTTCTTGGCAACGGCGATCGACTTGCTGCCTTTGTAGAGGCCAATGGTGACCTTCACCCCGCTATTTTTCAAGTTGAGGGCATGGGCGTGGCCTTGGGAGCCGAAGCCGATGACGGCCACACGGCGGCGTTTCAAGGGGGTGAGGGTGGCGTCTTTGTCGGTGTAGATGCGGGCGGGCATAGTTGTATCTCCAGTTAGGGTTTGCTGTGGGGGAAGTTCAGCGGCGGGGCAGGGCGATCCGGCCTGTTCGGCTTAATTCTAAAATGCCGAAGGGTTTCATGAGTTGAAGGAACTTGTCGATTTTGCTTTCGTCCCCCGTGACCTCGATCGAGAGGCTGGAAGATTGAACGTCGACAATTTTGGCGCGGAAGATGTCGCAGATTTGCATAACCTCGGGCCGAGTGGAGGAGGTGGCTTTGACGCGTAAAAGGATTAGCTCCCGATCGATCACATCTCCGTCTTTGAAGTCGTGGACTTCAAGAACGTCGACCAGTTTATTGAGCTGCTTGACCACCTGTTCGAGAACTTGGTCATTGCCCACGACCACGAGGGTCATTCGGGAGATTTTGTCGTTTTGGGTGGGGCCGACGTTAAGAGTATCGATATTAAAGCCACGACCGCTGAAAAGGCCTGCGATTCGGGTGAGGACCCCGAAGCGATTTTGGACTACGACAGAGATGGTATGGCGCATAAAAAAAGAAGATGTTGAACATCAAAAAGTAGCGACGAGAACGCTACTGGGTCAAGCGGAAGGGAGGGGTGAATTAGGAGAGGGAGGCGCGAAGGCGAGCCAGCTCATGGGCTTGAACGTCGAGCTGTTCGCGGGCTTTTGCTAAATCGGTCTCTAACTGTTTAATCCGGAGGCGGAGGGCAGAGTCGAAGGCAGGGCTATCGGCGAAAGGCGCGGCTGACTCTGGAGCTTCCTCAAGTTTGATCGTCCTGCTTTTCAGCCGGGCGGTGCGACGGCGACGCATTTCCTCGATAAACTCATTTACGGTATAGGTTTCCTTGGTCCGAACATGGCTTACCAGCTCGGAGCCGCCGAGTTGCCCGCTTTGGAGAAACTCTGCAACGGTGCCTGCGGTGGTGGGGCCGTAGCGTGGGCCATCAAGGGGTTCGACCCACCAGAGCATCTCAAGTCCCGTTACCTCGGGGGCTTTTGTCCAAGAGCCCTCATCGATTTGGATCAGATCATCCGGAGCGATGAGAGATTGATTGGCGAGGGCTTTGAGATGATCGAGATCCATAGGGCCCAAAACTCTACCCGTCTGGACTTTTTGAAGTCGGTAGAGGGAGGCAAGAGGGCTCATATAGTTTACTTGGATGGGACGATCAGCTTTTGACCGACCTTGAGCGGGGCGCCCTTGGCGAGTTGGTTTGCTTGGCGAATCGATTCGGAGGTTAGTTTCAGCTGATATTCGGAATTATAAGCTTGGGCGATCGAGCTGAGTGTATCTCCTTTGGCGACGATGTGTTCGTACCCTTCCTTCTCCACCGGCTTGGTCGCCACCGCAGCTTTTTCGGCGGGCTTTACTTTCTCCCGCTCTTTTCTTTCAGCCAACATCTTTGAAACCTCTTCCAGGAGAGCGGTGCGTTCTTGAGAAGATTTTGCGGCGGCATTGGCAAGGCTTTCCTTGAGGGATTGAGATTGTTGGCGTAGATCGGCGAGGAGTTGCTCCAAAGCGGTGACGCGGGACTGAATTTGATCTACCTGCTGATCCACGCGATCCACCTGATCGGCAGCTTTGAGAATTTTACGGCGCTCCATTTCTGCGTCCTCGCTTACGGCAGGGTTCCCGCTCTGAGCGTTGAGGGAGGAGAGAAGAGCTAGCCAGATAGGAAGAATTAAGGGGATAGTTCGTTGCACAGCGCTATTATCGCTCCTTTGAAATCTACCCGACAAGCTTTTCGAACTCTTTTTCAGAAATAACTCGGACCCCTAGGGCGCGGGCTTTTTCCAGTTTCGAGCCGGCTTCCTCCCCCGCTAAAACGAAGTCGGTCTTGGCGCTCACGGAGCCTGCAACCGAACCGCCGAGGGATTGAATCTGACGAATCCAATCTTCACGGGGAAGGGAGAGGGTGCCTGTAATGACAAACTTCTTACCCGAAAAGATGCCTCCACGTTCTTCGAGTTCTTCGGGAAGGGCAGCGAAGTTCAGACCTGTTTTTTGCAAAGAGGCCAGAAGGCGACGAGTGGAGGATTCTTGAAAAAAGGCAACAATCTCTTCGGCAACTTTGGGGCCGACGTCGTTCGCTTGGGTCAGATCGGAAAGGGAGGCGTGGGAGAGGCGGTCGAGCGAGCGGAAGTGGCGGGCGAGAGTTTCGGAAAGAACCGCACCTACTTGGGGAATTCCAAGGCCGAAGATGAGTCGCCACAGTGGTCGGCGTCGGCTTGCGTCGATCCCAGA
>Ga0214919_10006952_pt1 | contig 15389 bp, 20 predicted proteins | sample LL1503_MetaG_FD_177994 | JGI IMG/M metagenome (GOLD analysis project Ga0214919, IMG submission 177994) | Freshwater microbial communities from Lake Lanier, Atlanta, Georgia, United States - LL-1503 | ecosystem: Environmental > Aquatic > Freshwater > Lake | place: USA: Georgia | collected... | reverse complement strand
ATCCTGGCAAGGTCATTCCCACCCTGCAACGCTGCGCCGAGTACGGCAAGATGTTGGTGCGGGGCGGGCAAATCAGCCACCCGGATTTGCCAAGGTTTTAGGGCACCGTGCTGCAATTTGCGCTTGCTCCGTGGTGGTGTCTGGATAAAAACGGTAACTCGGGGCAATGATGGGGTGGGCCTGGTCCACCTTGACCACCAATACACCCATCAGTTTGAATGTGTCGCCTACCATCTCAAGCAACGGCTTGCCATATGCATGAAAGCCATCTTCCCTGGCACTCACATACTCTGCTCGACCTAAAAGCTTCCAGCCCTTTTGCACAAACACATCGATCAAGCTGACGCATACCTTGGGGTTTTGCAACACGTTTTTGACGCTGGTGGGAGAAGCAATATGCGCGATGACCACATGCTGCTCATCCCATACAGCGAACACCTCTTTGGGTGAAACATGGGGTTGACCTTGTTGATCGGCCGTGGCCAGCCAGCAAAGCACACAGCCGCCCAGCGTTTGATGCCAAGCGCTGTCTTGGCCTTCGCTCACACCCACCCCAACTCGCGCATGGCCCAACTGGCGTTCCACACCTTGACCATGTGCGCAACCTGGTCGTTGGCGTCCATGGTCAGCACATACACATAGTGGGAGTGCGTGGTTTGGTGGGTGGCGGGCACAGGGCCGCCTTCGCCCACGTGGGTGGCGTGGTAGGTGGCGAAGAAAACGGCCTCGCGCTTGGCTTCGTCGAAGCCTTGGGCATGAAGTTCGTAATGCGCACCAGCGGCCGTGACGGTGCCAAAGCCCTTGATCCAATCGCAGTAAGCCCGCACCGTGCCGACCTCGGCCAAGGGTTCGCTTTGCGCAAAAAAGGTCGCACCCTCGGCCACATAGGACTTGCAGCCCTCCCAGCCCAAAGGGGCTTCGCAGGCGTGAAAAAATCGTTGTGCGTTTTCAAATGCAGACATGGCCTCTCCTGGCTAAATAAGAGCTTAAATATACCAATATTCGAAACTAATTAGCCTTAAAGTTTTATTAAACGGCTTTCAGGTGTGGGCCTCTAACCGCCAAGTCGCAGCACGTCGAACGGCCAAAGGTACGCTCGGGCGGCCGCAGCAAGGCGTCTTCACCGCGACCCAAACAGCGCCGTACCCACCCGCACCATGGTGCTGCCTGCTTGCACGGCGGCCTCCAGATCGGCGCTCATGCCCATGGACAAAGTGTCAAAGTGGGGCAAGGCCAAAGCCGACTGCAACTCGTCAAACAAATGCTTGGCTTGCTGATGCACAGCCAACTGCGCCTCAAATAAAACAACTGGTTCAGGGATGGTCATGAGGCCGCGCAAAACCATTCGAGGCAAGGCCGAAACCGCTTGTGCCAAGGCCAATGCATCAGCCGGGGTGACCCCGGCCTTGGTGGGGCCGCCATCGATGTTCACCTGCAAACACACTTGCATGGGCGGCAAATGGGCCGGGCGTTGCTCGCTCAGGCGTTGGGCAATTTTCAAGCGGTCCACGCTGTGCACCCAGTCAAAATGTTCGGCCACCAAACGGGTTTTGTTGCTTTGCAAAGGGCCGATGCAATGCCACACCATGCCGGGCAAATGGCTCAGCGCGGCGATTTTGTCAACGCCTTCTTGCACATAGTTTTCGCCAAAGTCGCGCTGGCCCAGGGCGGCCACAGCGGCGACTTGTTCGGCGGGAAAGGTTTTGGAGACCGCCAGCAACTGCACGCTGGCGGGCGCGCGGCCACTGGCTTTACAAGCCGCTGCAATGCGGTCTTGCAAATGTTGCCAAGCGTCAGTCAATCTATCCATAATCCGACTATAACGATCAGAGAGGGGGGCTCATGGGCATCCAAACTTGGATTGGCGAAGCCATGGCGCGCCATGCATCGGACATTCACTTGCAAGTGGGTGCGCCTGCGATGATGCGCGTTGACGGGGCCATGTGCGCCCTGAGCCCTCAAGCACTGAACAGTACAAGCCTGTTGGCGTGGTTGCAGTCATTTGCCGATGCCCCCTGGCCGTCGACCCTGACACCCCCACTGGACTGTGACGGTGCCTTGACTTTGCCCAACTTGGGCCGCTTTAGATTCAACTTGATGTGGCACCACCACGGTTTGGGGATGGTGCTTCGCCCCATCTCTGGCAAGGTGCCCACGCTGGAAGATTTGCAATGCCCTGCGGCTTTGGCCGATTGGTCGGCACAGGCCCATGGCTTGGTGCTGGTGACTGGGCCCACAGGCTCAGGCAAGACCAGTACCTTGGCGGCCATGGTCGACCACATCAACCAACACCAATCGCGCCATGTGATCACTTTGGAAGACCCGATTGAGTTTGTTCACACCAGCCGCAAAGGGCTGGTCACCCAACGTGAAGTAGGCCGGGACACAGCCAGCTTTGCCAGCGGCTTGCGGGCCGCCCTGCGCGAAGACCCCGACGTGATCGTGGTGGGCGAGTTGCGCGACACCGAGAGCATCCGCTTGGCACTGACCGCAGCGGAAACGGGGCACCTGGTGGTGTCAACCTTGCACACCAACAGTGCGGCCAGCAGCATCACGCGGCTGATTGATGTGTTTGAGCCCGCTGAAAAAGCCTGGGTACAAGCGCAGCTGAGCGAGAGTTTGCTGGGCATCGCCTCCCAGGTCTTGTGCCCCCGCGCCAACCAACCAGGTCGGGTGGCGGCCTTTGAGGTATTGCGCGCCACCCCAGCGGTGGGGCAAATGATCCGCGATCAAAGAATCAACCAAATTGCCCACGCCTTGCAAACCGGTGCCCGTTGGGGCATGCACAGCTTAGAGCAGGATTTGCGTCGCCTGATTGCCGCTGGGGTGATCGATGCGCAGCAAGCCCAGCACCATCTTTCGGTCGGCCTGCCCATGTCTTGACCCCGTGCCCCACCCGGCCCCTGGCAGGGCACTATCATGTGGTTTTGCATTCCATCAACCTGACAAAACCATGAGCAGCCTCAACCCCAAAACGTACGACTCCACCCCCGCCATGTCTGTGGCCTTCATCGGCTTGGGCGTGATGGGTTTCCCAATGGCCGGCCATTTGGCCTTGGCCGGTCACCGCGTGACCGTTTACAACCGCAATGCCGCCAAGGGCCAAGCTTTTTGCCAAGAGTTTGCCGCGCACAAGCCTCAGCATGCGCCCACGCCACGCCAAGCGGTGCAAGGGGCTGACCTGGTGTTTTGTTGCGTGGGCAACGACGACGACTTGCGCTCGGTGATCTTGGGGGCAGACGGCGCATTGGCGGGCATGAAGGCAGGCACGGTGTTGATCGACCACACCACTGCCTCGGCCATGGTGGCGCGCGAGTTGTGTGCACTGGCACTCAAGCAAGGCGTGGCTTTTGTCGATGCACCCGTCTCAGGTGGTCAAGGCGGCGCTCAAAACGGCTTGCTCACGGTGATGTGCGGCGGCGACGAAGCTGCCTTTGAGCGCGCCAAGCCGGTGGCCATGGCGTTTTCACGCGCCTTTACTTGGATGGGTGCCAGCGGTGCAGGTCAACTGACCAAAATGGTCAACCAAATTTGCATCGCCGGTCTGGTGCAAGGCTTGAGTGAGGGCATTGCCTTTGGCCAGCGCGCCGGTCTGGACGTGAACCTGGTGCTGGACGTGATTGGCAAGGGGGCCGCCCAAAGCTGGCAAATGGACAACCGTGGCAAGACCATGGTGGCCGACAAATTTGACTTTGGCTTTGCGGTGGATTGGATGCGCAAAGACTTGGGCCTGGTGATGGACGAGGCCAAGCGCAACGGCGCACGGGTGCCCGTCACGGCCTTGGTCGACCAGTTTTATGGCGATGTGCAGGGCTTGGGTGGGTCGCGCTGGGACACGTCCAGCCTGATCAAGCGCCTGAAGTGAAGGGCCATGCAACCCACTGCCCGTTTGGGCATGCAAAAAGGCCCCTTGGGGCCTTTTTTGATGGGGCATTGAGCCAAACTCAAGGTTTGCTGGTAGGTGCTGGTGCAGCCTCGCTGGGGGGCTGTGGCTGCAAGGTCTTGAGTTCTTCTTCGGTGATGATTTCAAACACGCGGATGATTTTTTGAACCCCGCTGACGCCACGGGCAATCTCCACCGCCCGCGTCGCCTCGCGCTGTGTCACACGGCCCATCAGGTAAACCGTGCCACGCTCGGTCACCACCTTGAAGGCATTGGCAAACACGTCGCGGCTGTCGACCATGGATGCCTTGACCTTGCCCGAAATCAACGCGTCATTGGCACGGTCTGACATGCTGGAATTGGGTGCGGTGGCCAACTCGTTGACCACGCTGCGCACGTTCTCTACGCGGATGAGAATTTGTTCGGCCAGTTGCTTTTCTTGCGCCTTGGTCACTTCGCCGGTGAGCAACACCTGTCTGTTGTAACTGGTGACGTTGATGTGCACACCCGAGCCAATTTGCTCGCGAATGCGCGAACTGGCTCGGATTTCGATGCCTTGATCTTCCAGTTGTGCGCCAGAGGTGCGCCGGTCCGAGGCCACCATGGTGCCCCCTACAAAGCCGCCCACCATCAGCGGGGCCACACAAGCGGACAAGCCCGCAGTCAACATGACCCAGGCAAATATACGGGGGAGTTTGAAGGCAGCAAAATTTTTCATGGGGTTTCCTGGTCGCCGAGAAGTTGAGAGTCCACACCATCGCAGATGCAGTGAATGGCCAATAAATGAACCTCTTGTATGCGTGCTGTGCGCTCGTGAGGGATGCAAATGTGCACATCTGTTTCGCGCAACATGGTGCCCATCTTGCCCCCCCCTTTACCGGTCAGGGCAATGACGGTCATTTCGCGCTCGTGGGCTGATTCAATGGCGGCAATCACGTTGCTGGAATTGCCACTGGTGGAGATGGCCAGCAGCACGTCACCGGTTTGACCCAGCGCACGCACTTGCTTGGCAAACACTTGGTTGAAGTGGTAATCGTTGGCAATGGCCGTCAAAATGGAGCTGTCGGTCACCAAAGAGATGGCCGCGAGTTCAGGGCGCTCTCGCTCAAAGCGGCCAACAAATTCGGCAGCGAAGTGCTGGGCATCGCCCGCAGAGCCCCCATTGCCGCAAGCCAACACCTTGCCCCCATTGGTGACACTGGCCAAGATGGCCTGGACCGCCGCAGCGATGGGTTTGCTCAGGGTTTGGGCCGCCTGGTACTTGAGGTCGGCGCTCTCAATAAAGTGCTGTTCGATGCGTTGCTCTAACATGTAGCGATCATAACTTCTGGTGGCCACCGTTTTGTTACATCGCGTCAAATGCCGCTGGTATCCATTGCATCCCCGTGGGCTCCACCACCACCACGTCAAAACGACATGGAGGCGTTTGGGGCCAGCGCATCAGGTAATGGCGAGCCGCCCACACAATGCGCCGGCGTTTGACCAAGCCAATGCTGGCCGCTGCGCCGCCATGGTCACTGCGGCTGCGCTGGCGCACTTCCACAAACACCAAGGTGCCGTCTGCATCGCGCATGATCAAGTCAATCTCGCCGCCACCGCGGCCTGGCGTTCGATAATTGCGCTCGAGCAGGCGCAAGCCATGCGCACGCAAGTGTGCCAATGCCAGCGCTTCGGCAGCATCGCCCTTTTGTTTGGTGCTGACGGTCTTTGGATTGAGATCCCCCATTGAGTGCCTCCCCCATGAGTGCTTCTTTTGAACCGGCTTTGGCTGCGGCCCATGCTGCTGCAGCCATGCAAGATTACCCCTTGGCCACTTTGTACATGGTGGGCACCCCCATTGGCAACCTGGCCGACATCAGTTTGCGTGCCTTGCACGTCTTGTCGCTGGCCGACACCATCGCTTGCGAAGACACCCGTCACAGCCAAAGCCTGTTGCGCGCCTACGGCATCGACAAGCGGGCCGATCAATGGCTGGCGGTGCACCAACACAATGAAGTACAAGCCAGCGATCAAGTGCTGGCCTTGCTGCGCCAAGGCCAGCGGGTGGCCTATGTGAGCGATGCGGGGACACCTGGCATCAGCGACCCGGGCGCGCGACTGGCCCGCGCGGTCACGGCCCAAAGCTTGCGGGTGCTGCCCATTCCGGGTGCCAGCAGTGTGACCACCTTGCTCAGTGCGTGTGGCAGCACGCATGCGCAAGATGCAGGCTTTGTGTTTTGGGGCTTTTTGCCTGCCAAAGGGGCCGAACGACTTGGCGCCATGCAAGCCCTGGCCTTGGAAAATCGCACCCAAGTCCTGCTGGAATCACCTCACCGCGTGACCGCATTGGCCCAGGATTTATCTTCCTTGGGTGAGCGCCCGCTTACCGTTGGGCGTGAGCTGACAAAGCAATTTGAAGAGGTGGCAACCATGCCTGCCCATCAATTTCCAGCTTGGTTGGCGCACAGCCCCCAGCGCCTGCGAGGCGAGTTCACCTTGGTGGTGCACCACGCTGTGCATCAAGCCGACGAAATGGCTCAGGCAAGCCGAGTGCTGGGCTTGTTGTTGTCCCAACTGCCAGTGAAGACCGCTGTGCGCTTGACCGCCGACATCACCGGCCAGGCCCGCAATCTGCTGTACCCATTGGCATTGCAAATGCAGCAAAGTGATCAAAAAGCGGATTTGGATTGATCGAGCACCCACAAAAACGCCACCGCAAAGGGTGGCGAATGTGGAGATGGTGCGGCTGGCGGGGATCGAACCCACGACCCTTGGCTTCGGAGGCCAATACTCTATCCACTGAGCTACAGCCGCATCATTGACAGAGGCGCATTGTAGGTGGGTGCGGACTGCGCGCGCCTGCCGGCTCAATGCGGCTGCTTTTGATAACGCAGGCATCGACGTGCGAACAAGTGGCTGAACGGGGCAACTGTATAATTCTGTATTGATTTTCAGCGCCTCTGCACAGGACATTCCCCATGAGCGACAACCACGAAGAAGCCCACACTGGCCCCATCAAAACCCCGGTTCAACTGTTGGTGACCGTGGCTTTGTCATTTATTGCGCCGGTATTCATCATCATTGGATTGGTGTACTACGTCACCACCCAAAACAAGCCAGCTGCTGGCGCAGACAACACCGCTCAGGCGGTGGCTGCACGATTGCAAAAAGTTGGCTCTGTTGAAATACGCGATGCCAACCGTCAATTGAAGTCGGGCGAAGAGGTCTACAAAGCGCAATGCACAGCGTGCCATGCCGTGGGTGCGGCTGGCGCTCCCAAGTTTTCTGATGCACCGGCTTGGGGTGCGCGCATCAAAACCGGCTTTGATAGCCTGCTTAACTCGGCCCTCAAAGGCAAGGGCGCCATGGGTGCACAAGCCGGTGGCGACTTTGATGACTTGGAAATTGGTCGCGCCGTCGTTTACATGGCCAATGCCGCCGGCGCCAAGTTTGCCGAACCCAAAAAGCCCGAAGCAGCCAAATGATGCTTGCTTGAGCTCAGCACCACTGGCCCTGCGGGGCCTTTTTTTTCACCTGTTGAGCCGCCCATCGCTGAACAAGCCCTGGCGTTGGTTCAATGCCCACTGTTGCGGGCTGGTTTGATATGCAAACCGCTTGGCCAAGTCTGTGCTCAAGCAAGGTTGCGGTTGCCACATCCCCAGCTCAATGCACTGGGCAGCCCATGCCACATCTTGGCTTTGCAACAGCCCAAAGCCCGCGTCGCAGGCCAAATAAACCATGCCCCCCTCATCAACCCAACATTGCTGTACCTCAACAGGCAAGCCGGTGTGACTGCGCACCGTGCCATCGGGGTCAACCCGCCATACCCAAGGGGTGACCTCTAACTCCACAAACACCTGTTGTGGTCCATTTTGAAAGTACCAGCAACCGTTTGGGTCTGGCATGTAGTTGCGACCAATGAACTCGATCAACTTGTCGTGTTTGAGTTGCGAGCCTTTGTTTTTGGCAAAGCTGCCGCCAGCTTGTATGCGCTCGTCGCGCATGTACCAATGTCCTCGCGCATCCAAGCCCAACCAGCCATAGCAGGCGGGGACATTGGGCCATTTGGCCATGGCTTGTTTGACGATGTCGTCCATCAGGGGTTGAGTTTCCACCATTGCATGAGGCATTCTGGCAAAGCATTGAATTGGCCGGGCGGCGTGCCGCTTAAGAACCCGACATGGCCGCCTGTTTCGGTTTGGCACAGCGCCACCGAAGTGCCCACCTGATCAGCCTGGGGCCAACTATGGGCAGGCACAAAGGGGTCGTTGCGCGCGTGGATGAGCAAACTGGGGCAAGCTATTTCTTTGAGCCGCGGTTTGGCTGACGCACGCTGCCAATAGTCTTCGGTGCTGCGAAAGCCATGCAAGGGGGCAGTGAATGCGTTGTCAAACGCATACAAGGTGCGCGCTTTTTGCATCTGTGCCAGATCAAACACACCAGGGTGGCGCTGCCACATGAGGTGCGCCCTTTGTTTCATGGTGCGCAAAAACATGGGGGTATAAGTCCACCGGTTAACGCCTTTGCCCATGGCGTGGCCACTGGCGGCCAAGTCGATGGGGGCGCACACCGCCGCCAATGAGCGCACCACCTGACTGGCTTGGTGCCCCATCTCCTGGGCCCAGCGCAGCAAAGCGTTGCCACCGAGAGAGACACCCGATACATGCAGTCGGTTGTAGGTAAGCCGCAGTCGGCGCAATATCCAATCGATCTCTGCATGGTCGCCTGAGTGATAAGCCCTTGGCAGTCGATTGACTTCACCCCCACAACCCCGGAAATGCGGCACCACCACATGCCAACCAGCGTGCTGGGCCAGCTGAGCACAAGCGCGGATGTAATGGCTGCCCGAAGACCCTTCCAGGCCATGGAACATCACCCAACAAGCTTGCCCAGCTTGCCCGGACAAACTGTCGACGTCGATGAAGTCTCCGTCCGGCGTGTCCCAGCGCTCTCGCTGCCAAGCCAAGTTTGGCCCGGTGTTCGCCCACAAAGCCGATGCCATGGTTTGTACATGGCCCCCCAACGCCCACCATGGCGCGTGGTAATCCCAATTCAATGGAGCACCTGTGGCGGGTCCTCGATTTCTTCTTGTTCGCTTTCGCGGCCTGGGCTGGCATGGTGCACCACCATGCGCCAGCCTTGTGCCGTGCGGTGGTACACATTGGTGGCAGTGACAAAAGCTTCACGCGGACCCTCTGGGGTGAGGATGCTGATGCTCTCTATCAAACTGTGAACGGCACTGGTGAGCGACTCGACCTTGCGCAAGCGCTTGGGTTTGGCCTGAATGGTCCCATTGGCAAACATGTTTTCAAAGGTGGCGCGGATGGCCAATGCACCGATCAAACGAGGCCCCCCGGGGTGCACGCACACAATGTCTTCTTCATCGGACCAGCAATTCATCAAACGCTCAATGTCGCCGCTTTGCAAGGCCTCATAAAAAATGTTTTCTATTTCGTCGGCACTGCCCCCCAAGGCGGCGGCTCGCAATTTGTCTTTAGCCATGCTGCGATTGTGCCCGCAGCGCACAGACCATAAAAAACCCCAGCACAGGGCCAGGGTGGTGGGGCTTGGTCACAGGCAAAAATGTCACTTCTTGCCGCGGTACTTTCGCAGCGCAGCCAACTGAGCCGCAAAGACCATCAACTCAGATTGGGCTGCCGCCACATCGATTTTGGACTTGGCATTGCGCAGGTTTTCTTCGGCGGCCTTTTTGGCCGCGTTGGCGCGCTCTTCGTCCAAATCTTTGCCACGCACCGCCGTGTCCGATAAAACAGTCACGGAGTCGGGTTGCACTTCCAAAATACCGCCGGCGACAAACACAAACTCTTGCTCGCCATCGGGCTTGTGAATCCGCACTGAACCAGCTTTGATGCGTGAGATCAGTGGTGTGTGGCGCGGGTAAATGCCCAATTCGCCAACTTCACCTGGCAAGGCCACAAAAGTGGCTTCACCAGAGTAAATCAGCTCTTCGGCACTGACCACATCGACTTGCATGGTTTTCATGGGGTTTCCCATCAAACTTTCTTGGCTTTTTCAATGGCTTCGTCGATGGTGCCCACCATGTAGAACGCTTGTTCAGGCATGTGATCACATTCTCCGGCCACAATCATTTTGAAACCGCGAATCGTTTCGGCCAAAGTGACGTACTTGCCGGGTGAGCCGGTGAACACCTCGGCCACGTGGAAAGGCTGGCTCAGGAAACGCTGGATTTTGCGAGCACGGGCCACGGCCAATTTGTCTTCAGGGGCCAATTCGTCCATGCCCAAAATGGCGATGATGTCGCGCAATTCTTTGTAGCGCTGCAAGGTACCTTGCACCGCACGCGCGGTTTCATAGTGGTCATTGCCCACCACCAAGGGGTCGAGCTGACGGCTGGTGGAGTCCAAAGGATCCACCGCAGGATAGATGCCCAATGAAGCGATGTCACGGGACAACACCACGGTGGAGTCCAAGTGGGCAAAGGTGGTGGCTGGTGAGGGGTCGGTCAAGTCATCGGCAGGCACGTAAACGGCCTGGATGGAGGTGATGGAGCCCACTTTGGTGGAAGTGATGCGTTCTTGCAAACGGCCCATCTCTTCGGCCAAGGTGGGCTGGTAACCCACAGCAGATGGCATGCGACCCAACAAGGCGGACACTTCGGTACCGGCCAATGTGTAGCGGTAGATGTTGTCCACGAAGAACAGCACGTCTTTGCCTTCGTCACGGAACGATTCGGCGATGGTCAGGCCGGTGAGGGCCACGCGCAAACGGTTGCCGGGAGGCTCGTTCATTTGACCGTAAACCATGGCCACTTTGGATTCTTCCAAGTGCTCCAAGTTCACCACGCCAGAGTCGGCCATCTCGTGATAGAAGTCGTTGCCCTCACGGGTGCGCTCACCCACACCGGCAAACACCGACAAACCACTGTGCGCTTTGGCGATGTTGTTGATCAGTTCCATCATGTTCACGGTTTTGCCCACGCCGGCACCACCGAACAGACCGACCTTACCGCCCTTGGCGAAAGGACAAACCAAGTCAATCACCTTGATGCCGGTTTCCAGCAGTTCTTGAGAAGGGCTGAGTTCGTCGTAAGCAGGTGCTTTGCGGTGAATGGAAGCGGTATGGGTTTGGTCCACAGGGCCACGCTCGTCAATGGGCGAGCCCAGCACGTCCATGATGCGACCCAATGTGGCTTTGCCCACGGGCACGGTGATGGCTGCACCCGTGTTGGTGACCATCAACCCACGGCGCAAACCGTCAGAGGTGCCCAATGCAATGGTGCGGACAATGCCGTCACCCAGTTGCTGCTGCACTTCCAGCGTGAGGGCCGTGCCTTCGAGCTTGAGCGCGTCGTAAATGCGGGGCATGTGATCGCGTGGAAACTCCACGTCCACCACGGCGCCAATACATTGGACGATTTTTCCTTGAATACCTGCGTTGGTCATTGCCTGAGCCATTTTGATTTGCTCCAAAAATAAATTGCGTTACACGGCCGCTGCACCGGCCACGATTTCGGACAATTCCTTCGTGATCGCTGCTTGACGGGTTTTGTTGTAAATGAGTTTGAGTTCGCCGATCACACTGCCAGCGTTGTCGGTGGCGGCCTTCATGGCCACCATGCGGGCCGACTGCTCAGAGGCCATGTTCTCTGCCACGGCTTGATAGACCAAGGACTCGATGTACAACTCGAGCAGGTCGTCGATCACGGCTGGCGCATCGGGTTCGTACAAATAGTCCCAGCCAAAGCTGCCCGCCGCCTTGGTTTCGGCACGCATTTTGTCGTTCGACAAAGGCAGCAGTTGCTCGATCACCGCCTCTTGCTTCATGGTGTTGATGAATCTGGTGTAGCAAAGATACACCGCATCCAGTTTGCCTTCGGTGTAGGCGTCGAGCATGACCTTGACAGGGCCGATCAACTTTTCCAGGTGAGGGGTGTCGCCAATTTGGGTCACATGGGCCAACACGGGCGCGCCAACGCGGTTCAAAAAGCCCAGGCCTTTGTTGCCAATCGCAATGGTTTGCGGTGTGGCGCCGTGGGCTTGCAAATCTTTGAACTTTTGCGTCAAGGCACGCAACACATTGGTGTTCATGCCACCACACAAACCCTTGTCGGTGGTCACCACCACAAAGCCAGTGGACTTGGCGGCGTGCACCTTCATGAAAGGGTGCACGTATTCCGGATTGGCTTGGCCCAAATGGGTGGCAATGTTGCGCACTTTGTCGCTGTAAGGCCTGGCCGCACGCATGCGGTCCTGCGCCTTGCGCATTTTCGACGCTGCCACCATTTCCATGGCCTTGGTGATCTTCTTGGTGTTTTCCACCGATTTGATCTTGCCGCGTATTTCCTTGCCTACTGCCATGAAGTGCTCCTTGTCACAGGTGGGCGATCAGACAAAGGACTTTTTAAAGGCTTCAATGGCTTTCACCAACTCGGCCTCGGCATCCTTGTCCATGGCCTTGTCTTTTTCCAACTTGGCCAGGAGATCGGCGCACTTGTCTTTGAGGTAATGGTGCAAACCTCCCTCGAAATGCAGCACTTGGTTGACTTCAATGTTGTCCAAGAAGCCTTTGTTTGCAGCGTACAAGGTTGCGGCCATCAAGCTGATGGGCAACGGGCTGTATTGGGCTTGCTTTAACAACTCGGTCACGCGGGCACCACGGTCCAACTGCTTGCGGGTGGCTTCGTCCAAGTCGGAAGCAAACTGCGCAAAAGCGGCCAGTTCGCGGTATTGCGCCAAGTCGGTGCGAATACCCCCAGAGAGGTTTTTCACCAATTTGGTTTGGGCAGCACCACCCACGCGGGACACGGAAATACCCGCGTTGATGGCGGGGCGAATGCCTGCGTTGAACAACGAGGTTTCCAAGAAGATTTGACCGTCGGTGATGGAAATCACATTGGTGGGCACGAAGGCCGACACGTCACCCGCTTGGGTTTCAATGATGGGCAGTGCGGTGAGCGAACCGGTTTTGCCTTTGACTTCGCCTTTGGTGAAGTGTTCGACATAGTCGGCGTTCACGCGGGCGGCGCGCTCGAGCAAACGGCTGTGCAAATAGAACACGTCGCCAGGGTAGGCTTCGCGGCCTGGTGGGCGGCGCAACAGCAAAGACACCTGGCGGTAAGCCACGGCTTGCTTGGACAAATCGTCATACACGATCAGGGCGTCTTGGCCGCGGTCGCGGAAGTACTCGCCCATGGTGCAACCCGAATAAGCCGAGACATATTGCATGGCGGCTGACTCGGAAGCGGAAGCGGCCACCACAATGGTGTAGTCCATGGCGCCAGCTTGCTCGAGGGAGCGCACCACGTTTTTGATCGATGAGGCTTTCTGTCCGATGGCCACATAAATACAGGTCATGTGCTGACCTTTTTGGTTGATGATGGCGTCGATCGCCACAGCCGTTTTACCGGTCTGGCGGTCGCCAATGATCAATTCGCGCTGCCCCCGGCCAATCGGCACCATGGAGTCGATGGACTTCAAGCCAGTTTGCATGGGCTGGTCCACGGATTGGCGCGCGATCACACCAGGCGCGACCTTTTCGATCACGTCGGTCATCTTGGCGTTGATCGGGCCTTTGCCGTCGATGGGGTGCCCCAAGGCGTTGACCACGCGGCCAATCAACTCTGGACCCACGGGCACTTCCAAAATGCGGCCGGTGCACTTGACCGTGTCGCCTTCAGAAATATGTTCGTACTCACCCAAGATCACGGAACCCACGGAGTCACGCTCCAGGTTCAGCGCCAAGCCAAAGGTGTTGTTGGGAAACTCCAGCATCTCGCCTTGCATCACATCGGACAAGCCATGGATGCGGCAAATACCATCGGTGACCGAGATCACGGTGCCTTGGTTGCGCACATTGGCATTGCCCGTCGAGCCCTCGATGCGGGTTTTGATCAGTTCTGAAATCTCTGCGGGATTGAGTTGCATGACTCTTTCCTTCTTCCTATGTATGGGCCAACCTGTGAGCGGGATGCTCAGGCGGTCAGCGCGACTTTCATTTGTTCCAAACGGGCTTTGACTGAGGTGTCGAGCACCTCGTCGCCGACCACCACGCGCACGCCACCAATGAGCTCGGGCTCGAGAGCCACTTGCACTTGGAGCTTGCCACCAAAACGCTTTTCAATCACCGGGGTCAAGTTGGCCAAGGCCGCCGGTTCAATTGGGAATGCACTGTAAACAATGGCTTTTCGCACACCGCCCATGGCGTTGACAAGCGCATGGAATTGCTTGGCAATTTCGGGCAACGCCGACAAGCGTCCGTTGTCAACCAGGGTGTTCAAAAAGTTCACTGCAACAGCAGGCAAATTTTTGGGGCCCACTTGCGTGATCAAAGCCAGCACCTGTGCGTGGCTGACCTTGGGGTCATGCACATATTGCTGCAAACCTTCGTCAGCGGCAACCACAGCCAAGCCATCGAGCCATTGAGCGGCATGGGCAGCATCGGCCTTGACCACCTGAAACAAGGCCTCAGCGTAAGGGCGCGCAATGGTAGCGAGTTCAGCCATGTTGTTGCACCCTCAAAGTTCAGACTTGAGTTGGGTCAACAACTCAGCATGAACCGTGGCATTGACTTCCTTGCGCAAAATTTGCTCGGCCCCTTTGACTGCCAGCACAGCCACTTGATCGCGCAGCAATTCACGGCCCCGCAAAATGGCTTGGTCTGCTTCGGCATGGGCTGCAGCCACAATCTTGTTGGCCTCTTCGGTGGCACGCAACTTGGCTTCATCAATGATGGCCAATGCGCGGTGCTCAGCTTCGGCCATTCGAGCCGCGGCATCGGAGCGGTTTTTGGCCAACTCCACTTCAACATGCTTGTGTGCATTGGTCAATTCAATGTGCGCATGTTCTGCGGCCTTGAGGCCGCTGGCGATTTTTTCTGCTCGCTCATCCAAGGCGTTGGCAATTGGGGGCCACACGAATTTCATCGTGAACCACACCAAAATCGCAAATACGATCGCTTGGACAAACAGGGTTGCGTTGATACTCACGACAACACCTTTCTATGGGTGAAAGCGGGAATTACTTCAGAACAAACGGATTGGCGAAGGCAAACATCATGGCAATACCCACGCCAATCAGGAAAGCGGCGTCGATCAAACCGGCCAACAAGAACATCTTGGTTTGCAGTTCATTCATCAGTTCGGGTTGGCGAGCGGCAGCTTCCAAATACTTGCTGCCCATGATGCCAATACCGATACAAGCGCCAATGGCGCCCAGGCCAATGATCAAGCCAGATGCCAGTGCGACATAACCAAGTACGTGTTCCATTTGATGCTCCTAAGGAAAAGTGATGGAAGGTTGAAAAAAAATATCAATGCGCGTCGTGCGCTTGACCGATGTACACCAAAGTCAACATCATGAAGATGAAGGCCTGTAGCGTGATGATCAGGATGTGGAATATGGCCCAGATAGAGCCAGCGATGATGTGCCCCAAGGGCAGCAACACCCCCGACAAAGAAGCGGCAGCGGCCCCACCCATGAGGGCAATGAGCATGAATACCAGTTCACCCGCGTACATGTTGCCAAAGAGTCGCATGCCGTGGCTGACT
>Ga0214919_10006951_pt1 | contig 15394 bp, 13 predicted proteins | sample LL1503_MetaG_FD_177994 | JGI IMG/M metagenome (GOLD analysis project Ga0214919, IMG submission 177994) | Freshwater microbial communities from Lake Lanier, Atlanta, Georgia, United States - LL-1503 | ecosystem: Environmental > Aquatic > Freshwater > Lake | place: USA: Georgia | collected... | reverse complement strand
CGGGCATCATCAAGTAAGACTTCACCTGCGCCCCCGGACACAGCGTTTGCAATGCACTGCGCAGCACATGCGCCTGAAAGGCCACGTCTTCAATGTACGGACGCATGCCACTTTTCAAATCGCCATTGGCACCCACAATTTGTGGATCAGACGAGTTGTAAGACTTGGCCTTCACCTCAATGAGTTGAAAGTGATTGCCGTCCTTCACCAAAATGTCTGCCCGCACAAAGAGATTTTCAAAACGAATGGCCGGCTCAAACAACACCACCTTTTCTTGTTTGAGCCACTCTAAGGTTTGCGCCTCGGCTTCTGCGTTGTTGGGGGAAGAGATTTCAACGCCAGGGGGATAGAAACACTTGGCCAACTCGCCCACCTGATAGCCCCCATCGGCCAGCATGGCCAAAAAGCTGTCTTCTTGCTTGAGGTTTCGGTAAAGCTGCGGCTTGCCGGTGAAGAAGAGCTTGGTGGGGCACTCTGCGGCTAGTTTGAAGCGGGATTTGGTAAGATAAGACCGAGTGCTTTTTGTCATAGATATTCAATCAATTTTTGAATTACCCTTGCACAACCGGTCTAATTCTAACTTAATGTTACTAGATTACAGGGTCAAGTCCAACTAGTAACAAAGTAGAGCGCTATTTAATCAAAAAGATTAATTTGCTTTTTTAGTTTTTTACTTTTCTTGACGCTCTTTATAGTTCCGTTACGCATATTTTCAGCCGCCTCAATTGCTTGAACAATATTACTTGCAACAGCACGAATTACAGGTACACAAACAGAGTTTCCAAATTGCTTGTAAGCTTGTCCATCTGATACTGCATCGATTACAAATGTTTCAGGAAATCCTTGTAACCTTGCGCACTCCCTTGGTGTCAGTCTTCTTGGGTTTTTCTTAAGTTTGCTCTGATCAATAAGTATTTCGCTACCATCCTTGTAATATCGAGCGCTTAAGGTACTTGTATAGGGGCTTTTCTCTGTAAACAATGAATATCCAAAACCATTTCCTTTTTCTATATGCTCCTCTTTGCGCCTTAGGTGCCCTTGCCATAACTTATCTGATAACGTGTATTTTGAATCTACTTTTTTTGAATCCTCTAGGATGTCACCCAACTTTGTTTCTGACAATGGAGGAGTCGGAAAATCAAAAAAATCTTCGAAATTGATCCCCTCACCAAAGTAGTTTGAATCAAATCCAACTATAAAAATTCGCTCTCGATTTTGAGGCACTCCAAAGTCTCTAGCTCTCAAAACTTTAAAAAAAACTTGGTAATTAAGTTTGGCAGATAAGGCTTTGCGAGCATCTTCAGACATTGGAATATCGTCAGGCACAACCTGGTCACTTGAACCCTCTAAAGTTTCTAAAATATGCTTAAGTGTGCGTCCTTTGTCATGCCCCTTCAATTGCTTAACGTTCTCTAGCAAAAAAGCCTTGGGTCTTTTCTCAGCTAAGATTCTTTGAATCTCAAAAAACATTGTTCCTCTTGAATCATTGAATCCTTTTTTGAGCCCAGCTTGAGAAAATGCTTGGCATGGAAATCCACCTAAAAGTATGTCGTGCTCTGGTATGTCATGCTCTTTTATTTTTGTTATGTCTCCATAAGGAATGTGGCCAAAATTGGTGGCGTAGACTTTTTGAGAAAACTTGTCCCACTCAGAAGTGAACACACAATCACCTCCCAACTCTTGGAAAGGTAACCTGATGCCCCCGATACCGGCGAACAAATCTATGAATTTGAATTTAGCTTGAGTACTCGCAGCTCGCTTAAACGGGGCATCCGTTTTTAGCTGTGTAATTTGATTCCATTTTGCAGCGGAAGGCTCATGCTCACCTCGCTCCCAACCGCCGATTGTTCGTTCGCCGTTTTCATTAAGATTCAAAAATTTGGCTAACTCAAGTTGGGTCATACCCAACAACTCACGCTTTGACTTTATGTATTCGCTTTTGATTATTTTTTCCATCAAGGGCCCCAACTTATCCTGTAAATCACCCTGATATTAACACTGCAATTTTTCATTTCCTATAGGAATGAAAAGCAATGTAAGCATTGAAACTCGATGAAAAAAGGGTGTCAGCTTCTCAACAGAACTTTCTGTACTACTTTGCCCTTGAGTTCAGCATTGATCAAATGCCCAAGATAAAAAAACTTATCAATCCCGTTTAAAACCGAATGGCTTAAAGCCTGGCATTTTTAAGTGATACAGATGGCAGCTGGAGCTGCATCTATGTATGGGTTGCGACTCCCCTCACTAAGTAAGTCTGCGAAATGATAGGTTCAAGGACCTAATTCAATTTAAATGCGCTAAGCCAACGACCGACCGTGGTCTTCGAAGTAGCGCACGTTTGGCTTGACCAATATTCGAGAGAGTGATTGCGCTCGGCAATAAAGACTTCACAACTTTGATAGTTTTACAAAGTATGTCGAACTTATCCCATCAGTGACTGAAATTTTCTTACAAGAAAATAAATTAATTTACTTATTTATTCAAAGTTTGTATAGGTTTTTTTACGCAACTTGTTGATATCAAACATTTTTTTGAAATTTGAATATATGGCACAGCAAGTGCTAAATATAAAACCATCAAACAACAAAATTATAAAAATGAATAAAACTGACTGAGTGAAAACAAAGCAATGAATCAGATCTGCATTTGATAGCAAAAAAATACGTGGTAAGTTACAAAATTGATAAGGACAAGAAAATGACAAGCAAAGTACAAATAATTGATTTATTTGATCGTAATGTAAGGGGGCAACGTCCGGATACAACAGCATACAACCAAGCACATGACGGCAGAAGCGGCCATTGGCTTGAACGGCAAATGGGTGTTAAGGCAAACAACAGCAACTCACCTGATTTGCTTGGGTTTGAAATGAAAAATGATACGACAACTAAAACCTCGTTCGGTGACTGGTCAGCAAGTTATTACATTTTTCACAAAACAAGTAAATTTAAAATTACGAGAAAAGATTTTTTGCGAATCTTTGGTAAGCCAAATCTTGAGAAAAATGGCAGACATTCTTGGTCAGGCGAGCCCTGCCCAAACATTCATAGAATAAATAGTTTTGGACAACAGTTGGTTGTTGACGAATTAAATAATATTCATGCAAAGTATTATTACAGCAAAGACTTAAGAAATCTGAAGTCGACTATCGTCCCAAAAGAAATGCAGATTGATGGCCTTACTATTGCAAAATGGGATGCTGTCAAAATGAAAAAGAAGGTCGAAGACAAATTTAATAAAATGGGATGGTTTAAGTGCAAAAAAGATTCCAGCGGTGTATACAGTGAAATAGTTTTTGGTGCTCCGATCACATTTGAAATATGGCTTGCACTTGTAAAGTCGGGAGATATTTTCTTTGATAGTGGTATGTACGACGGAAACAGCAGAAATTACTCACATTGGCGTGCTTTGAATTCATTTTGGGACAAATTGATTGTCAGTCAACATTGATTTTGTTAGCATTTTTCAAAAACAAAATCAGCAGAAGAATCATTTTCACTACATGAATTTAATTTATAGAAACCCGCATTAATCCAAACGTTTTTTTCTTTCTTTATAAAAAAAACAACTGGGTCATTGCCACCAATGCAAGGTTTCATCTGAGCTATAAGTTTGAAATACTGTTTTTTGTTCGGTATTGTGTAAATTATTTGTTGCTCATTGACCAGCTTGTTTTGCTCAGGTGCACAAATAATTGAGACAACCTTTTTGTCTTGAACTTGCACGGCTGTTTGAGTCCTATGAATTTTAAGAACTTCAGCCCAAGAAATTGTTTTTTCACCCAGCAGCATAAACATAGCCTCCAATATTGAGCTGAAAATTGCAAACTGCACTTCAGAGAGAGCTCAGCACGTATCGTGGCAGTAGATAAACTCTAAAAAATGATTGTAGCCTTTACTGCTACGCAAATTTATTGACGTTCAAAGAGGTCCGAGTTAGCCCTCTGAATGACTGTCCCATCGGTATTCCTTTAACTAACAACTAGGAATACGAATATTCATATGTCTTCAATAAGACCTACTCGATTGAAAATTAAGTTAGCCTCATTGATTCAATTCAATCCAATATCAAAACCCCCATCTTTTTACACCTCTCTGAAAAGCTGTCATTTCTATAGCAACTGACATCTGACTGAATAATAAATTTTGCCAATTAATCTCGGGCAACACTAGAAGTGTTTCAGCTTCTTTCGTAAATTTAGCTCTTTCATACTTAAGCAATATTTCCCAGTAAGTAACAATTTCGTTCTTACGCTTCTTCAACATATCAGCTGATGGCAGACTATTAGACTTTTTAGTATTTGCTAATTTAGAAGCAGGCAATAAGTTCCAAGAATCGTTGTTATGCCATAAGTCAAATGGAATGACATGATCAACCTCAAAGTTGTCTTTAAGACTTGTTCCAGTCCACACACATTCCAAGTTTGGTAGCTTAGAAAATATCCGTCTAGCTTCAGCTGTACTTCGAATGTCTTCTTTATCTAGCAGCAACCCCACCACAGCAGCCACATCAATACCTTTGCCCAAGCTAGTAGTCTTTTCTGCCCATTGAAGAATCACAGCCTGGCTTACCCAATAGCCCAAGTGACTCAACTCAATCCAAAGGTCATTTGGAATTAGAACGCTCTTGGTAGCAGAGTCATATTCAAAAACACGCCCTGTAACCAAGGCACCTCCTGCATACTTCACTGGCCCAGTCACTATGGCAGAAGCTATGTCTGACATCACTTGTTTCAACAGCTTTTGTTTGTCAGCCGACAAAGCACCTTTGTTTCGTTCAATCCGAAACCCACTGTAGCCACCTGCCTTCACATAAAGGCTAATCAGAGCACCAAGGCTGCGTCTGAACTTAATCCAGTTGTCTGCGTCTGGCGCCTCAGCATTGATCTGCGGCATAAACACTTTAGATTCAATCAGTGGCCAGTAGTACTGCAACCACTTCTCTGCCACATATCTAACCGGCAATGCCACTTTGCCGTTGGCCAGCCACTTAACGTTGTTTGGGCTTTGTGTCGCAATCTCTGCAAGTGCGCGAAACAAGGCAAACTTGTAAGTGGCTGTCTTCTTATCGTGATTCAGCACACCTTCAATTTGATCAATAGGCCTAGTGTTGGCTTCAGACTTCAATTGAAACAGCATTGACACCCATTCAATGCCTTGGCGCATCATGGCATCGGAGTTGCCCCATTCGTCTATGAGGCTAAAACCCAGGCGCTCAAAGATCAAGCGTAGGTAGGCTGATGGGTATGTTTTGAAGAGACGTCCGTTTGCATCACGCTCGCCCTCCCCCGTGTCAGACCTTTGGCTTGGCACAGAGATTAACAACCGGCCATGGACCTTCAAGCAACGCTTTATAGACAAGGCTGCGTTAAACAGCTCTGTTGAATCAATGTGCATGAGAACGGCACAACACAGAACGCCATCAAACTCACCGCCAAAGGGAGTGGGCAGATCAGGCAACAAACCTTGCACCACCCTGCCCTTGAGTTCTGAATGAAGCATCTGGGCCAGTTGAACGAACTCTTGGGTGCCGTCTACACCGTAGGGTTGGAATCCTTGTTTGTGGAGTTGGGCTAGGTCTCGACCAGAGCCGCAGCCTATGTCTAGGATGCGGCCGCCTGAGGAGAAAGATTCGGAGAAGCGGTGGGCTAATGGACTAGTGGCAACCTCATAGCGCTGCGCTACTTCACTTGCGTGAAGGGCGTAGTAATTGAGAGTCTTCTCATCCATAAAAATTTGAATATTTACTTAAAAGCTGCGGTGGTCGATCAAAGCTTAACTGGTCAATGAAAATTAAATGCATAGAAATTTAAAAAATGGCACGCAAATCATATCAATCAAAAAAATAACTAATTTTGAATTAATGTAATTTAATTTACTAATATTATAAGTCTTGTTAATTTTATTTATAGCGTAACTTGTTGATATATATGAATAAATCAACTAATTCGAAAACTGGCACAGGTCCTGCAATGTAGAACACATCAGAAAAATGATTCTACAAAAATGAAAAAAGACCTGTTGATCAAGATTAAAGAAAACAACCAAGACAGCATACGTGAACAAGTTCGTGATTTCGTAGCCGCTGCCTTACGCAAAGGCGCCCTGCCCCAAGCAATAAGCGAGGAACTTGTTTACATCGCTTCTGAGATGTCACTTCATATCGCGGACAACAAGCTTTGCGTTATTCCAATTTTGCTTGAGTCAATGACTAGAGCGGCACATGACTTCGTTGCACAAACGAAAACAGAAGAACAGGAATTGAAACAGTTCGATTTCAACGACGCTAGTTGTGAATTCTTTCACTGAGTAAATCCAAATGTCTAAAGCCAAAAAAGTTCAACAAGTCTTTGCACTTCTTAACGCAAGTGCGCCTGAGGGTTTTGCAAGTTGTGGACAACTTTTAACTGACGCAAGTTCGCTGGTCGATTTATTTGATGAGCCATCAAACGAGCCTAACTTTGATTTGCGAATTGGTGGACGCAAATTCGATCAATGGGCTACAGATGTGGCAATGCACAACTCACCTTGGCGCTTAGTTTGCAACGAACTTTGCGTAATGGAAATCTTTGAACTGGACGAGGATCGCTATGAGAATGCTTTCCAACAGGCTAAATATTTAATGGAGTACGCAGCTTGAAACATATTTCAATTGGTGAGACAGCTTGCAGAGAGTACCTGCTTGCGGGACAAAAGATTACCAACTTAGAAGCATCACTACTATTTGGGGTTGGACATTTGGCACGCCTTATCTCAAGAATGAGGAAAGAAGGTTATGTCATCAAGTCACAAAATTGTACGTATGCAGCCGCACTAGTTCGCATCAATCAATACGCAAAACTGATGCCTCCTCCAAATCTTCCTATTCGTGAAATCATTTTCACGGAGTACTGGATCAGCAAATAAGAAAGAAAAAATGATCAAGTTACGTCCGTGGCAAGAAGAGGCAAAGACCAAGGCCATTATTTGGCTATTAAAAGATAGGAAGGATAAACACTTCCTATTGAACGCAGCACCTGGTTCAGGCAAAACAATTGCGGCATGCGCGATTGCGAGCGAGCTATTTGATCAGGATGAGATCGATCGCGTCATTGTTATTGCTCCTCGATCTGAAGTAGTCAATCAATGGTCAAAAGACTTCACCGTAGTTACGCAAAGACCAATGTCGAAGGTAACGGGAGTTGATGGAAACATTGACTATTTAGGAATTGACGTTTGCGCAACATGGTCGGCTATTCAAGGACTTGAATCAGGATTTCATGACTTATGCAATAAGAATCGAACACTAGTCATTTGCGACGAACACCACCACGCTGCTGTTGAAGCAGTATGGGGTGACAGCGCTGGCAGTGCATTCACAAATGCTAGCTTTGTCTTGGTTCTTACTGGAACGCCAATTCGTTCTGATGGCGCACAGTCTGTTTGGATGGCATATCACGATTCAGGAGCAATTTCACATCCTGTGGACGGAACCTACACCCTGACTTATGGTCAAGCGGTAGATCTTGGCTATTGCCGACCAATAACTTTTCATCGTCACGAAGGAAAGTTTACTGTCGAATTAGATACTGGTGAGTCAACTCAAGTATCAGGCAATGAAAAAACAGAATTGCCCAAAAGCTTGAAAAAGATTCCAGGCCTTCAAAGAGCGCTTGATTACTACAAGCTCACTTGTACGCCTCAATATATTAAGGGGTCAACAAAACCCTTAATGTCAGGATATCAAGCAACCATGCTTGAGGCTGCCATGATCAAACTTGATGATCTGCGAAATAGGATGCCAAAAGCTGGTGGTCTTGTAATCGCACCATCAATCGAGATGGCGAAGTATTTCGTCGAGCTAATTGAAATCATGGAGGGCGAAGCCCCAATGTTGGTACACAGCCAACTTCCAAATGCTGAAAGTCGCATTGCCGCATTCCGAAATAGTTCAAAAAAATGGCTAGTTTCGGTAGCTATGGTTTCAGAAGGCGTTGACATTCCACGATTGCGAGTGCTCGTATATTTACCCAATGCTCGAACAGAACTTGCATTTAGACAAGCTGTAGGTCGCGTTGTTCGAACTACTACACCCGATGATGACACCCGAGCTTACGTAGTCATTCCAACCTTAGAAGCATTTGAGCAATACGCGCGCCGTGTTGAAGAGGAAATTCCGCATCACAAAGGAAAAGATACAGAGGCTAAAACTAAAAAATGTCCAATATGTAATCACGAAAATCCATTAGGTGCTGCGCACTGTAGCGCTTGCAATCATGAATTTCCAAAGGCATCCGCACGAACTAAACCTTGCCCGAGCTGCGGAACACAAAATTCCCCTAATGCAAAAAAGTGTTGCATGTGTGGGCATTCATTTAATGGCGAGTTCAACCTGAAATTAGACGAAGCCCTTAGAACTGGTGCAATCATCCGCGGTATGGATATTTCGGAGCTCGAGGTTGTTGAAGCCGAAGGAATGGCAGGTCACGTTAGAACTGCTATTTTGCAAAGTGGTGACGCGCGCTTAATCAAGCTCTTAAAAGTCATGCCCGAAGAAGTTCTTGGGCATTTAAAAATCATTTTAGATTCGAAGGGATAAAAATGTCTGGTGTATATGTTCTTAAAGATACAGAAACTAACTTGTTAAAAATTGGTCGTGCGACAAACCTCAAAGAGCGCCTAACTAATCTCCGAACTGCGAACCCTAGACTTGAACTGGTTCAATGGTTTGAGACTGATGATGATTCAACTGTGGAAGCTTACATTCATTCGAAATTGGTTAAGCATCGAAAGTCTGGTGAGTTCTTCGATGTCAAAACAGTGATTGCAATTTCAGAAATTGAATCAATTCTCAATCTTCTGAAATATAAACCTACTGATGATGAGGTGGACACTGTACGGTCAATTTCTGACCTGGCAGAAGCTCGCTTACCGACCTCAGAAGAGGAAAACATGTTCAAAGAACTGGTACAGATTCGGGCGCAAATTAAAACGCTTATGTGCTTGGATGCGGTATTTACTGAAATTCTGATGGTACGAATTGGCGCATGCGATGGCGTTGCAGGGTGGGCTTCTTTTTCTGGCATGAACATTGATCGTTTCGATGCTTCGAAATTTAGACGCGAGAACCCTGAACTCGCTCAGAAGTACATTGACCGGACTTATCGCCGAGTACTTCGCGTTCGTCCGCATATGAATAGGAATTGATATGAGTGGAAAATTGGATTCAAAAAATTTCCCAAAATCTTTACTGCCTTTGATTGAAATTATAGAAAGGCGACTAATTGAAAATGGCATGCACGATTTTCAACAACAACTACGAAGTGAATCTGAAAGTACTTCTTCTATCTCATTAGACCCAACTGTACTGGTCAATGTCATACCAAGCAGTCCAAGCGCAGTAAATTTATGCTGCGCCTTAGCATTAGCAATTGCACACGGTTCAAGCGGCGTTGGTGGCTTATGTCAAGTTATTCAACAACTTCGAAGCCACCTAATTTGTTGTGCTGATTCTAGAAATGGACTATCAACAAAAACCGTTCTGATCATTTACGACAAAGAAGATCAACGCGTATTTTGGGAAAGCAAACGTGATTTCAGAACACATCGACTGGTAAATGGTGTCAGCTTTATTCGTCTTTATTGGGATGGAAAAAAACTTAACGAGAAGGCAATGATCTAATAATGCATATTGAAAGAATGTACAAATACATAAACTTGCTGGAGGTTCGGCGTTTTATAACAGCATCGGAACTGATGGGCGAGATGGAGATCTCGCGGTCCACACTTAAGCGCGACATTGCATTTTTACGCGATAGGTTTGATGTACCAATAGTTTACGATCGAGACTTAGGTGCTTACAAGCTAGATAAAAGCTTAGAAAGAAATCGTATACCAGGTTTATGGTTCAATTCAAAAGAAGTGCAATTACTTAGGCTGATTGGAAAGCAATTATCGCAATTGCCGTCTCAACAATTTTGCAAAGAGATTGACCAACTAAGAGTCAAGCTAGAGCGAGCGTGTCAAGTGGCCCCATACCTTGCGTAATTACAACCTGTTAATGAATTGTCACATCATTCTTGCTATAGTGTCTGCAAGGATTTCTAACTTGAATACGAATCAAATGAAATTGCTCGAAAACACAAAAACTTATCGTATTCCTGCTCATAAACTGGACGTTTTTAAAAATTAAATCGACTTTCAAATTCACATTTTGGAATTAAATATGTTGAAACAAATTGAGCTAAAGAACTTTAAAGCATTTTCGGAAAATGGAGCTATCGCAGAATTGGCTCCAATAACGTTAGTTTGTGGACAAAATTCTGCCGGCAAAAGCTCGCTCATTCAAAGTTTGTTGATGCTGTCTCAAACTATCCAACTACAAGACAACAATTTGGACTCACCAGATATTGTTACATCTGGTAAATACGTAGATCTTGGCAACTTCAATTCACTTTTAAATTCACATGATCCCAGAAAAAAACTTAATATTGCGCTTACGTTTGAAAATAAAAAATCCGTCAATAAATTTCTCGAAAATAAAATTAGCCTATTATTTGAATCTTCACAAAAAAATAATGAAGGGAGTGAAAATTATTTTGGAAGTCTAAACAAAATTGATTTTTCATGTCTTCTATCTGATTCACAAAAATTTGAGTTTAGTTTAAATAGAGTGAGCAAAGATCGAAATTTCTCTTTTAATCCTGAAACAAATTTCAAAAAAATTATTGAATGTTTGCCTAAAGGTCCAAGGGAAATTTTCATGTTTAAGCGAATACAAAGAGATAAATATAATTCAATCAAAGCAAAATTAATTAAAGAGTTTCAATCTGCTTTAAACAAAAATACATCCAAAGATGAATTAAATCAAATATCAAAACAACTTGAAGATATTGACTATCAAATTAAAAAATCTGAAGCTCTTGATGATGACGATAAGCTCTTATCTGAAAACCTTCATTCTAGAACAATAAGTAAATTAAAATCAATTATCTTATCCAATCGTAGTGATAGATTTGTTAGTTTTAGACAGAATGGATCCTACATACCAACCTCTTACGAAGATCAATATACAGAAAATAAAGAACCAACTATTGCTGAAATATACATGCAAAGAATTACATCATACATTTCAGCATTTAATTCCGCATTAAATAATAATTTAGGACAATTATCATATTTGGGACCATTAAGATCAGCACCACAAAGATCATACGCAAATAAAATGGGTAAAGCACTTTCCGTGGGCAATTCGGGGGAAGATATTGTTCAAATGTTAAGGGTTGCTATTGACCATTCAAGCAATTCACAAAAATTTATTCAAGATTATTTAAACGAAGAATGTATTAATTTAGGTATTCCATACAAATTTCATACCTTGTTAAAATCAGAAAACGTTGCTGGTGATTTAGTGATACTTAACGTTACTGATATAAGAACCAATACAATAGTAGCCTTAACAGATGTTGGTTTTGGCATAAGTCAATTATTACCAATAATTATACAAGCCATATATTCGTACGAATTTTCAAAGAAAAGAAGAAGTTTAATATTGGTTGAACAACCTGAACTACACTTGCACCCTAATTTGCAAGCCAAAATTGCTGATTTTATAATTAAAAAAAGCCAGCCAACGCAAAATCACGAAGGACTTCAGTGGATAATTGAAACACATAGTGAGTCATTAATTAGACGATTACAACGAAGAGTCAAAGAAAAACAACTTAAACCCGAAGATGTAAGTATTTTATATGTAGACAGAGTCGGCGATTATGGGTCAGTAATCAAGCGTTTAAGGCTAGATGAATATGGTGAATTCATTGATTCGTGGCCAAATGGTTTTTTTGTTGATGCATTTAGCGACTTAACTGATTATTAAAATGCTTTTTCTTTTCACAATTGATCCAATTATTTTTACAAGTAATATTGATCGTTCCCTCGAAGATGATTTGAATGATATTTTTACATACTGGAAGAAAATTGGGGTGTTAGTTGTTTTACATCCTGATGCAAGTAATTCTTTACTATATAAATCAATTAAGTCATGCACAAATTCATCCATCAAAGACAAATGGTCTTCTGGATTATTACGCGATAAGATGAGACAGATTAATACAGATATTGATTACGAAAATTTATGGAGTGCCGGATCTAAAAATGAAATTTTGGTAGGAGGTGATAAAGTAGAGATTGCAGTAATTTCTGAAAAAAATATTAAAAATTTTAAAATAAAAATTAATCAACTTCCTACTACTGTAGGCAGCATTGATTATTTATGTCTAGCTAAACAATTTCGCCGTCTCAGCAAAGTTACAGACGCAGAAAATTTATGCAATATGCCTCTTTCATCGCAGCTTACAAACGCAGATGTTTGGAACACACGGTATCGAAAAATCATAAATCACTCTAAAATAATTCATATTTATGATAGATATTGTATTGAAAGCTTTATGTATAGCCGGAAAAATAATCAAGACTTTAGTGGGTTAGAGCAATTTATCAGGCGAATAGCCACTATTTCATCAGATTGCACCAAGTATATTAAAATCCGCTCGGCAATAAAAATAGATGACTCTACAAAAATTAGTAATGAAAAAAACTTTTTAATCAAAAAATTTAATGAGAAATTTGAATTAATTAAAAATGAAATGAATGAAGTCTTCAAAAATTTAATTGAAACATCCTCTATAAAAGAAATTGATGTTCAATTAGTTTTAGATAGAGAATTTGGCTCAATAGAACATTACAGACACATTAGATTTGATGACTATAATATTATTGTAATTGATAAAGGCCTCTCACATTTTGAAGGTACTGTAGTCCGGCAAACTACACCTTTTCAGTATCTTCCTTGGAATTCAACTCTTACAAAAGCATATAAAGAAGATGAAGAGCTTCTTGAATTAAGATTTTATTCTGCAAATGGCAAAAAATTTCAAATTAATCAACTTAGTATATGAAATTAATTATTATTAAAATTAATAACGTTAGTATCACGATGTATTATTTATTCTGCATCAATTTTTAATCTCTTCATCCAATTTTTCAACGTTTGATGGTTTGAAAATCCTAAAATATTTGCCGTAAATGTCTTTCTACCACCAGTTTGTTTGAGTGCTCTCAAAATATAATTGGATGAAACTTCATCAAGAAGCTTCCGCAAATCAAAATCATTTGTTAATGGACGTCCAATTACATTTTCATTTAATTTATGCACTTGAAGTAATGCTTTGCTAATATCTTCGCCTTTAATATCTATACTGGTTGACCAAATTGAAGCTCTTAATAGAGTGTGATAAAGCTCACGGATATTTCCAGGCCATGAGTGAGTAATTAATATTTTTCTTGCATCATCAGTAATTTTTTTAAATTGTGCTTCTGGTTTTCCTTTTGCATCAGAATTAATTGAGTCAAGGAACCTATCTATCAAAAGATCTACATCTCCATCACGTTCGCGTAGCGGTGGTAATTGAAGAATTCCCACAGCCAGTCGATGGAACAAGTCTTCTCGAAAACGACCATTCGCTACATCAACAGCCAAATCTCGGTGCGTGGCCGCAATGATTCGAACGTCGACCTTTACTGGTTTGGACTCTCCAACTGGTGTAACTTCCTTTGCCTGAAGAGCTCTTAATAATCGCACCTGTGCATCTTTGGGAAGGTCACCGACTTCGTCTAGGAATAAAGTGCCACCATTTGCCTCTTGGAAATGCCCTTTTCGATTAATACTTGCCCCAGTAAAGGCGCCTTTGACATGACCAAATAACTCAGAGTTAGCTAGCTCAGGAGCAATCGCTCCGCAGTTGACAATAACGAACGGCTTCTCAGCCCGATCGCTGGAGTCACGAATAGCTTCGGCAAATAGCTCTTTACCTGTACCTGTTTCACCTAATATAAGAACTGGGATATCGTGCACCGCAAAACGTTGAGCCAATAGAATTTGATTTTTTACAGCTTCGCTTCTATAAATAATTTTTCCGAAATGGGGCACAGTCTCTCTTGGACCTTTAATTAGTCTTTCAATTCTCTGATCGCTTCTTTTCAAGAACTCAGGAAGAAAATCATTAGCTAAATCAAAATTGAAATCTACTGATTCGAAGCCATGCTTCTTCGATGTCTGAATCAAACTCGCGGGAAAACGAGTTTTGGCAAGCATGATCCAAATTGCTGCCATCGCTGGTGTCCCTGGACTTAGATGAAACGTCAAGTCCACATTTTCTCGAGGCAAGCCTAAGGCTTTTAAATGCTTGCTCACTTCATCGTAGATTGATGCGTAATTTATTGGGCTTACTAAATCAAGCTCTTGCAAATCAATGGTCTTTCCCGCGTAACTTGTCTTAGCCTCAAGCCAATCACAAAACTTAGTGCTACGGGAATGTGGATAGTTGGTTAACAAGCAAACTTTGTCATACGGTACAGAATCCAACAGAGCGGTGGCGATAGGTCCAACGCCAATACCAGCGCTTCCCTCCTTCTCAAAGGCGGCGTGGTCGGCATCACCAATCCAAGAAATTAGCCATCGATTATTTTTCACAATCATATGATAAACAATTTACCGGAAATGTAAATATTTTTAAGTCACTTAACGTCTGAGATAACGCCATGCTAAGAAAAATAGTCCTTGCGAGGGTTTATTCCCACCCTGCCCAAATCCAATCGGTCACCATCCCAGCAAGACTGAATGGTGGTGCAGGAGTGCACATCCCCCCCCCCGCTGTTGTGCTTAATGGCAATGCTTGTTTTATCCTCACCCACCAAACACCTCATCCGACACACCCAACGTCTGCAAATGAATATCAATGGTCAACTGCATAGGATCAGAATACCCGCCAGCCAGATTCCACGCAACTGGCACCCCCGCTTGCTTGCATGCCTTAAACACCCCTTCGTCTCTGTGCTTCAGGCCCGTCATAGACAAGTAGCCGCTTTCATACGGATCTAGCTCCCAAGCGTCAGCGCCGGCCTGATAGATCACCAAGCCAGGCTTGTATTGGTCAATCAACCCGCTGGTAAAAATGCGCCACTTGGCCGCCGTATAGGCGCTGTGCGCCTTGGCACCTATTTGATTACGCGTGATGTTGGTAATTTGCGCTGCCAAGCCCAGATGCTGAAGGCAATTTTCGGTGCCATCGCCATAGTGGGCATCGCCATCCAAAATGAGCACATGGTCTACATAGGCCAGCGCCTTGCGCGCGGCAATGACCAAGCCATTGAAGGTGCAATAGCCATAGCCATGATCAAAGTGCGCATGATGAAAGCCCTGAGAAGCCGAGCAGGCCACCCCGCCCTTTTCCAACACGTGCCGCACCGCCGTCCACATGGAGGCATTGGCATAGTGCAAGGCCAAGTTAATTTCTGGATCGCGGGTGTTAAAGCCGTTGGCGGTTTGAAGGCTAAGCACATCGCCTACATATTGC
>Ga0214919_10006950_pt1 | contig 15396 bp, 13 predicted proteins | sample LL1503_MetaG_FD_177994 | JGI IMG/M metagenome (GOLD analysis project Ga0214919, IMG submission 177994) | Freshwater microbial communities from Lake Lanier, Atlanta, Georgia, United States - LL-1503 | ecosystem: Environmental > Aquatic > Freshwater > Lake | place: USA: Georgia | collected... | reverse complement strand
GAGCTTCTAATTCATCTTTTTCTTCTGGGCTTAGGGTAATTTTCATGCCCTAATTTCATCACATAAAAATCAAGCACTCTAGGCCGCACACGCTAAATCGGTAAATTCATTCCCGATGGGTATACCACATGGCTCAGCATCTAGCCCTGGCCAATAGGATTTTTTTCATCACGACAAGGCTCAAGAGTTGTTAAAAACACCTGAAAAAACACCTGAAAAAACACCTGGGCTTTAAGAGTAAAAATCAAGATAATGCTCGGCTGAATTTTAGAATTTTAAAAAATAGGGAAATTAAAAATTATGTGGTTTAAAAATATTCATGTTTTTATTTTAAAAAATGGCCTGGAAAAAAATCTAGAAGAGCTGGAATCTGATTTAGCGGCTGGGAGATTTTTGCCCTGTTCCAGCATAGAGCCCCGGGCTGAAGGTTGGGTTGCGCCGGGTTTAAACCCAGAAGGTCCCATGGTTTATGTGTCTAATGGCAAATATTTATTAGCTAGAAAGACCGAGCAAAAATTAATTCCAGCCTCTGTATTAAACGAAAAGCTCAAAGAATTAGTGGATTTTAAAGAGCAAAAAGAAAATCGAAAATTAAGAAAAAAAGAAAAAGAAAGTTTAAAAGACGAGATTTTTCATACCCTCGTTACCCAGGCTTTTAGTCAAAGTAGTTTGACTTATGGCTATATAGATTTAATTAAAAATTGGGTGGTGGTTAACACCAGTTCTCGCAAGAAAGCTGAAGAATTTTGCAATGCGATTAGATCTAGTTTGGGGTCGTTTAAAGTTGAATTGCCTGAAGTCCAGGGCGTGTCTATTTTAATGACCGAGTGGCTTAAGAATCAAAAATGCCCGCCAGAGTTAGTGATTGAAGACCAGTGTGTGATTGAAGACACGCGAGAAGGCGGGTCTTTGAAAGTGGCTAAGCAGAATTTATTAGCTGACGAGATTTTAAATTTTATTGACCATGGTCGAGAAGTCGTCCAGCTAAAACTGGGTTTTCAGAATCATATTGTTTTTAATCTAAAAGATGATTTTTCTTTAAAGACTTTAAAATTTCTAGACGGAATTCATGAGCAAGCCTCTGATATTTTTACCGAGACGGCGGCGGATAAATTTGATGCAGATTTTACCTTGATGTCAGAGACTCTGACGGAATTATTAGGGTTTTTATTGGGGGTGTTTTCGATGGAAAATACAGAGTTGAATAAAGTCTCAGCGAAAGAACTGGAAGCATTAATTCCAGCTTAATTCGAGGGCGAATACGAGATTCGCCCCTACACCTCTGTTTTTCTGTTTTTCTGTTTTTAGGCAAACTCGAGAAAAAACGCATGCAAGAAAAAATAAAAAATTTAAATCAGCCTGTTAACGCTGTGCTGACTATTCCTGGGTCTAAGAGCATTACTAATAGGGTTTTACTGCTAGCTGCTTTAGCCAAAGGGGAGTCAAATATTTCTGGGATTTTAAAATCAGAAGATACGCGAGTGATGGCCGAGGCGCTCTCTTGTGCTGGAGTTGAAGTCAAGATTCAAGAAGATTTAAGTGCAAAAATTCAAGGCTGTTCTGGCAATTTTCCAGACTTAAATTTAAAAAAAGACTCAAAATTCCATATCAAAATTTATACCCATGAATCAGGTACAGCCACGCGGTTTCTAATTCCAGCGCTGGCTGCTTGTGGGGCTGGAAAATATTATTTTCATGGCTCAGAACGCATGATGGACCGGCCTTTAGAGCCCCAGCTGAAAGCTTTAAGTTCATTAGGTGCAAAATTTGATTTTGAATTTGATAAGACATTTAAAATGCCGTTTTTTCTAGGTGAAAATAATTTAAAAAATAAATTAAAAGACGGCGAAATTTTTATTGATCTTAAAGACTCGAGCCAGTTTTTATCAGGTTTATTAATGGCCGCGCCCTATGCTGGAGGGTCTATTTTTTTAAAATCTACGCATAATATTTTTTCTAAGCCCTATGTCTTAATGACTTTAAAGTTAATGGAAAAATTTGGGGTAAAAATTAATTTGGTTTCGCCTCAAGAATTAAAAATAGAGCCGAGTGCGTATCAAGCCTGTGATCTTATGATTGAACCGGATATGTCGACGGCGTCTTATTTTTTTGCGATTCCCGCTTTAGTAGGTGGAAAGCTGCATGTTAAAAATTGCTCTCGAAAAGATTCGCTTCAGGGGGATGTGAAATTTCTAGAAGTGTTAGAGCAAATGGGCTGTGAAGTGATTCAAGAAAATAATGGGATAACGGTGAGTTATTTAAATTATTTAAAAATTTTAAAATCTCCCGGTGAAATCAGCATGACTGGCTTTAGCGATACGTTTATGACGGTGGCCGTCTTGGCTTGTTTCTGTGATGCGCCCACTGTGTTACATGGTTTATCTCACACCAGATTGCAAGAGTCAGATCGCGTGAGTGCGATTGCTCAAGGTTTAAATAAGCTGGGAATTCGAACAGAAGAAACGCCAGATAGCTTAAAAATTTACCCGTTTGAAAATTTTGAAAATATAAAAAATTTAGCAAAACCAGAAAGCAAAGAATGTGTATTAGATAGCTTTAATGATCATCGGATTGCCATGTCTTTAGCTTTAATGGGCTTAAAAATTCCTGGCGTTGTTATTAATAATAGCCAGGCGGTGAGTAAAACCTGTCCTGAGTTTTTTAAATTATTAGAAAAGTGTAGGGGCGAATCTTGTATTCGCCCGGAACAGTGGAAATGAGAGGGTAAAAATGGAAGCAAAACTTAATTTGAATTACAAGATGCGCTGAGTCTATCTAGCATCCCTTATCGAGTTGATATTGTTGATTGGATGGGTATTACGCCGGAATTTAGAAAAATTATTCAAGAAAATTGCGTCTTAATTAAAAAGTTAAATAATTAATGCAAAATTTCTTTTTTAAGATTCAAAATGACCTCGAGGGAGAGGTTGGTTGCTTTTTGAATGAGGCTTTCATCGAGCCCTAAAGATAAGAGGCGACGGGCTGCCTCTTTTAGACCTTTTTCCATGCCTTTTTCCATGCCCTCTTTGCGGCCTTCTTCAATGCATTGTTCGTAGATGGTCATGGTGCGCTCCTTATCTTTTGGTAAGCAAGATTGAATAAGATCCAGAAATTCACTTTTTGAAAAATCAGTCACAAAGCTGAAGTATTTTAATAGACTCTCTCGGATCTTGTCACTGGATTGTTTTAATAGAGGTAAATAAGTTTTAAATTTTTGTTTATAGCTTTTATGTCTCACATATTTTAATAAAATTTCAATGACACCAATCGTTTCATGGGTTAATAAAATTTCATCGGGGATATTCGGTAAATCAATAAAAATCACTTGTCCAATAATTGAAATAGGTCGAGGGCAATTCCAGGGTCTTTGTCCTTGGTAGTACACAAGGCTGATGATTTCTGGTTTGTTTTCTTTTTTATTATTTTTTTTTATAGCATTTGGTAAATGAGATAAGAGCGCAGCGGATTGATAGTTAGCAATTCGCAGAGACATGGCCTGGTCCGGCGAGCTCTGATGCTCTATGTGAATTAATAAAAACAGATCAGATGATTGATAATCGTAAATTAAATCTGCCTCAAATTCGGTGTGTGTCCGAGATTCTAAAAAGGTTGTAGATGATTGACGAATCAATGAGAAGTATTTTTTTATTTTTATTTCTAAAGTTTTTGGCAAATAGGCTTTTAAGAACCCATTGAAAAAGTCAAAGTCCGACATGAGTGATTTGAAATTTAAGTCGTGGTGATTGCGAGAAATTTTAGACCCTAGATTTTTTATTTATTTTTTATATGAGACTATTTTTATTTTTTTAAATCAACAAAAGCACAAAAATAAAAAATCATACAAAAACACCAGTGCGCTTATTCCAATGCGAAATTCAATGCCCGTATAATCGCCGCCTTTTTTGAAGATAAATAAAGGGCAGCGGGGCAGTGTTTCGAAAAATATTAGTAGTCTGCTTAGGCAATATTTGTCGATCTCCAGTAGGGGAAGGTTTATTAAAAAATTGTTTTAATAAAATGGGCAAGCCTGAAATTATGGTGAGCTCTGCAGGAATTGCTGCTGTAGTTGGTGCCCCGGCTTCTGCTCATTCTATTACGGTCATGAAGGCCAGAAATATTGATATATCAGATCACATAGCGCGTCAGCTCACTCATGAAATGATGGTCGAGCATGATTTAATTTTAGTCATGGAAATGGATCAAAAAAAACATCTAGAGCAACGCTTTTCTTTTGCGCGTGGCAAAGTTCATCTGATGGGTCGTTTTCAAAATAGAGAGATTTCAGATCCTTATTTAAAGCCTCTAGAAGCTTTTGAATCCATGGCCGATCGTATGGAGCATTGTGTGAATGACTGGATTAAACAGTGCTGGAGTTTGGAAAAAAAAGCTGAGAAAAGTTTAGAAAAAAATTAAAAAAATTAAAAAATAATTAGAGAAAATAAATAAGAGTGCGGCATGAAAAAAAGTTTGTTATTAAAAATTAGAATGAGAACCAAAATTGGTCAGGTCAGTGCATTAAGTGGATTAAGTGGGTTGATCTTACCCTTGTTAATGTCCAGCTGTACTTTAGTTCCTGGGATGCATATGAAAAATAGAGGGTTGTCACCCGCGCTTAATTCACAAGGTCAAATTGTAACGCCTAAAGTCATTGAAATTACGCCCCAATTGATTCAACAAGAGCAATGGGCTGCTCAGCAGACAAGCCAATTTAGTGCCGTGAATTATCAAGCGCCAATAGGGTTTTCAGCGAATGCTTCAGGCTATGAATATAAAGTCGGTCCTCAGGATGTTTTAAATATTATTGTTTGGGATCATCCTAATTTAAGTAATCCAACTAATTCACAAATGGGCAGTGATAAAGACGCCGGAATTACGGTGGATTCAGACGGCAATATTTATTATCCCTATGTGGGCTTAGTTCATGTCGGTGGATTAGATACTGACCAGATTCGCGATTTGTTAACTCAAAAGCTGAGTGTTTATTTAAAACAACCTCAGCTCAATGTCAGTGTTTTAGAATTTAATAGCCAGAAAATAGATATCACAGGCGCGGTGGGTAAGCCTACTGTGATTCCTATTACTAACGTCCCCATGACGGTGCTAAACGCCGTGACTCTCGCGGGTGGGCCCTTAAGATGCGGCAGTAGTACCAAGTTAAGTGAAGCCAGTGGTTCTGGTGGGCTTTGTGCCGATATTCGCAATGTACAAGTGACTCATGAGGGTGTGACTACTCAGGTTAATTTAGATTCTTTAAGAGCCAGTAATGGAACTTCGACAGATTGGTTGTTATATGACGGTGATACTGTTTTTGTGCCGAATAATAATTTTTATCGAATTTTTATCTTGGGTGCCGTGAATAATCCAGGGCCCTATAACATGATTGATAACACGATGTCTCTCAAAGAAGCTTTAGGCGATGCGGGAGGGGTTAGTGATATTTCAGATCCGACTTATACCTATGTGATTCGAAATTATCAGGGAAATCCCAGTATTTTTGAATTAAATGCAAGGTCTCCAGATGTATTAAATCTGGCTGGTGATTTTATTTTAAAACCAGAAGATGTGGTCTTTATCTCGACGTCGAAATTGCAAAACTTCAATGCAATTATTAATCAATTTTTACCCTCTTTATCAACAGCGGTTTATATCAAATCACTTAGTACTTAGTTTTTTAATTTTTTTAATTTTTATTTTATTTTTTAATTTATTTATTTTTATATTTGGAGAATTAAATGGCGGAGTCAGGGCAAGTAGCACAGAGCCAGTATTTAAGCATGCAGGGTCAAGAGCAAGAAGAAGACGTGATTGATTTTAAAGAGCTGATTTCTCTTCTTTTGAATCATCGCTGGGTGATCTTGGGAACCATGCTGAGTTTTATTTTGCTCGCTGCTATTTATTGCAAATTAGAAACGCCGATTTATCAGGCGAATTTGTTAATTGACTCCAATGTGAGCTCCGGCGGGAATGCTCTGGGTGGGCTCTTAGGTAGTACCGTGAATGTCTTTGATTTTGGTCGGACGGATTCGGCGACTGAAGAACAAATTATTATGTCCAGAAGTGTGCTCGGCCCAGTGGTTTCAGACTTGCATTTAGATATTTTAATTTCTCCTAAATATTTCCCCATCTTGGGTCATTCAATTGCCAGAAATTATAACCAAGCGAATTATGCCAATGTGCCTAATACGCCGCGCTTGGGTTTAGCCCAATATGACTGGGGTGGTAATAATCTAAAGCTAGATAGTTTTGAAGTGTCTGATGATCTCAAAGGCCAAAGATTTATTTTAAAATATTTAGGTGATAATAATTTCGAGTTAAAAAATACGGCTGGGAAAATTTTATTGACGGGAACTTTGGGCCAGAGTTATAAAATTACGCCGAATTTTTATTCAAGTATTAATCTTAAAGTCAGCAGTCTAAAAGCAAATCCAGAGGCTGAGTTTTATATAGAGCAGCAAAGGCTTGAAGACGCGATTGATGCTTTAAATTCCAGATTGCAAATTGTTGATTCTGGAAAGCAAACTAATTTGATTACTTTGCAATTAAAAGGCACCGATCCTGCCTTGGTAACCGAAACTTTGAATAGCATCGGGCGTTCTGCCGTGATGTTTGATGTGAATAGCCAAGCGAATGAAGCCAGTAAGACTTTGAACTTTTTGCAATCTCGCTTACCAGCTGTTAAGCAGGCTTTAGATTTGGCTGAGAAAAAATTAAATCAATATTTAGCCACTTCTGGAGATATTCAGCTGAGTGATGAAGGCAAGATGTTCTTAGAAAAAATGGGACAGCTAGAAACTCAAGCCTCGACGCTTCAAGTGCAAAAAGCCCAGCTCCAGCAGCAATATACTGATCAGAGTTTCCAGGTGCAGCAGGTTCAAACGGCCCTTGATCAACTTGCTCAAGAGCGCCAAAGTCTGGAGGCTGAAATTAAGCAATTACCAGAGTCTGATCAAATTCAAATGGGCTTAAAAAGAGACGCCTTGGTTCAAAATAAAATCTATGTGAATTTATTAGACAAGATTCAGCAATTTGAAATTTTACAAGCTGGAACAGTGGGTAAAGTTGCTGTGGTGGACGAAGCCGCAGTGCCCTATAAATCTATTAATAAACCAGCGCCTTTAGTCATTGCTTTGGCGGGTTTCTTAGCCTTTTTCTTAAGCGCTGGGTTTTTCTTTGTTCGTCAATTTTTATTCAGAGGGGTTGAAGATCCTGATTTAGTAGAAAGTAAGTTAGGCCTGAATGTCTTTGGGACTATTCAAGAATCTAAGTTGCAGGCGCAGCAATTAAAAAATCTGGAACTACGCCGAATTAAATATCTGCAGTTTTTATCAGAAATGGATCCGCATGATTTAGTGGTGGAATCGCTGAGAAGCTTAAGAACTAATTTGCTATTTGAATTACCTCGAGCAAAAAATAATATCATTGCGATCTCAGGGCCAACGCCTGGCGTGGGTAAGTCTTTTATTTCAGTAAATTTTGCCCAAATTTTGGCTGACGCGGGTTATAAAGTTTTATTAGTCGATGCCGATATTCGAAAAGGGACTGCGCATGTTTACTTTGATGTTCCGAGATCTCCTGGTTTTTGTGATTTAATTGACCAGAAAATTTCCCAAGAAGTAGCGGTTCATCATTCTCGTATGCCGAATCTTGATTTTATTTCGACGGGGACTATGCCCGCTAAACATGCTGAATTCTTAATGAAGCCAAGGGTTAAAGAAATACTAGATCAGCTGGCGACTCAGTATGACTATGTGATTTTTGACACCGCGCCAATCTTAGCTGTTACCGATGCTTTACAATTATTTAAACATGCAGGCACGCATCTTTTAGTGCTTTCTTATGGCAAGCATGATCTCAAAGAAATTGAACATACGCTCTCTAAATTTGAAAAAGGCGGTGTTGAAGTCAAAGGCGCTATATTTAATAGAATCAAAGCGGCTCACAGCTATTACGGTAAGAAATATAAATATAATTACCGCTATGACTATGAGAGTAAAAATAAACATTAATAAAAAATATAAAATATAAAAAAATATGAAATTTGCAGAAGAACTCCCCGAATCTACTTGGCATATAGATTCTTATCAGGCAGCCCAGCTTAACCAGCCTGGGTTTTTTGTGTTAAATAAAATTTCTTATCCTTTTTCCATTTTGTTACATGGGAGCTTTATGGCCGAATGGCCTGTTAAATCTTTTCAAGAATTAGATTTAAACAGCTTAAAAAATTTAAAAATTCGAGAGCCCGAAATTATTATTATTGGGGTGGGCTCTGGATCTGACTCTGGATCTAATTTACCTTCACGAGAGTTTTTAAATTTTGCGCAAGGCTCAAAAATAGGCTTTGAATTTATGGGCACACGACAAGCCTGTCGGGCTTATAATCTCATGGCCAATGAAGGCCGGAATGTCTTGGCGGCTTTAATTATCTAATTATTTAAAATCTTCCAAAGTAATTTTATCTTGCAGATCTATTAAAACATAAGACCCATGATCGGGATGCCAGTCTGCATTCACATATCTTTTTAATAATTTTCCCTCTGGAGTTTTTAACCCAGTTTTTAACCCAGTTTTTAACTCATGCACGGCCATTTGGTGAGTGTGGCCATGGATTAAAATATTAATATGATTTTCTTCGCAGAAATTTAAAACAGCTTCTTCACTCACATCGACTATTTTTTGAGTCTTTAAATAATTGGTTTTACTAGATTGTCTGATTTTTTGAGAGATCAATTTTCTAATAAAAATAGGCGAATTTAAAAACAAAAATTGGACATAATTTCGATGGACTATTTTTCTATATTTCTGATATTTAATATCACTGGTACAGAATTCATCCCCATGAGATAGGGCTATCTGATTGGGTAATATATAAAAATCTTTTTTAATTAATTTAGCTCCCGCTAAATCACAAAATTTCTGGCCTATTAATAAATCTCTATTACCTGGCAAAATAAAAATTTTTGTATTTTTCTGGCTTAATTCTAATAATTTCCCAGCAATGTTTTTTTCAAAATCTTCCATGGCATCGTCGCCAATCCAGGTTTCGAAAAAATCGCCCAAAATAAATAATTGCTGAGAGTGCTGGGCTATTTGGTTTAAAAAATTTTCAAAAAGTAAAGCAGTCCCCAGATTATTTTTATTTAAGTGAAGGTCAGAAATAATGACTGCTTGACTGGTTTTTATTGGGTTTATTACAGGGGCTATATTTTTAACGGGCATATTTTAAAACTCTATCTTGATGGTCTGGGATGGTCTGGGGCAGGGCGAAAGTATATACTCGCCGCCCTTTAAATCAGAGGGGTTTTTCGACCATGTGGAAGGTGTTTCAAGGGTGGTATAAACAGCGTTTTTCCGACCCTGCTGCAGTGATTTTATTATTTGTTTTAATCCTAGGCATTTTAATTGTTGTTTTTCTGGGGCATATCCTAGCGCCTTTATTGGCTGGCTTGGTTTTTGCTTTTGTCTTAGAAGCCATTGTGAGCTTTTTACAGCGGCGCTGTTATTTTCCCAGATGGCTGGCTGTCTGCGTGGTGTACAGCTTATTTATTGCTTTATTTGTGGTCGCTGTCTTTGGTTTGTTACCCATTTTATGGCAGCAGTTCTCCCAAGTGGTGAATGATTTTCCCAATATGCTCTCGGGCTTTCATGCTTATTTATTAACTTTGCCCAAGTTGTATCCCAGCTTTTTTTCAGACAGTAGCGTTCATGATTTAATTCAAACAACGACCGTGAAAGCTGAAAAAGTCACGCAATTAGGGCAATTGATGGTCTCTATTTCCGTCGCTTCTTTACCTTCGGTGATCTCTTGGCTGGTGTATTTATTCTTAGTGCCCCTTGTAGTTTTATTCATGCTCAAAGACAAAGAAAAATTAATAGCCTTTGCTGAGCGTTATATGCCCAAAGATCGCTCTTTAGTTGATCGGGTATCTCATGAGATGCAGTTGCAATTAGGTAATTATATTAAAGGCAAGGCCCTGGAAATTATTATTGTCGGGGTGGTCACTTATTTAGGATTTTTAATATTTAATTTAAATTACGCACCGCTTTTGGCTTTTATAGTGGGGCTCTCTGTTGTGATTCCTTATATTGGCATGGTCATTGTGACTGTCCCAGTAGTTCTAGTCGGCTTAATGCAATTTGGTCCCAGCCCAGAGTTTGTTTATATGCTTTTGGTTTATTTAATTATTCAAACTTTGGATGGTAATTTACTAGTCCCTATTTTGTTTTCAGAAGCTGTGAATTTGCATCCATTAGCGATTATTGCCGCTGTTTTATTTTTCGGCGGAATCTGGGGATTCTGGGGTTTGTTTTTTGCCATTCCTTTGGCGACTTTGGTTAAGGCTGTGATCAATGCCTGGAGTCGCCGTGAGAGCGTGAATTAGTTTTTGTTTTTTATTTTTTAGATTTTTTTAAATATTTTATAAGAGGTCATCGCCGTGTTTCAGTCTTTATCAGATCGTCTGACTAGTACGTTTAATAAATTAACGGGTCGTGGAAAATTAAGTGAAGAAAATATTCAAAAGGCTTTGCGAGATGTCCGGGTGTCTTTATTAGAAGCCGATGTGGCTTTATCAGTGGTTAAAGTTTTTATCGCGGGTGTCAGACGGAGAGCTTTAGGAACAGAAGTCTCTAAAAGCTTATCTCCAGGTGAGATGTTTATTAAAATCGTCAAAGAAGAATTAATTAATATCATGGGGCAAAAAAACGAAGGTTTAGATCTTCGTGCTGAGCCCCCTTGTGTGATCTTAATGGCCGGATTGCAAGGCTCTGGTAAAACGACGACGACGGCCAAATTGGCTAAATTTTTAAAAGATAATCAGAAGAAAAAAGTCTTAGTGGCCAGTGCGGATATTTATAGACCGGCGGCTATTGAGCAGTTAAAAATCTTAGCAGGGGAGGTGGGCGTAGAATTTTTTCCTTCTGATTCCACTCAAAAACCCCTAGATATTGCAAAAACAGCCCTGGATTTTGCCAAGAAAAACATCATGGATGTTTTAATTATTGACACGGCAGGGCGTCTGCATATTGATCAAGACATGATGTCTGAGATTAAATCTTTGCATAGTTTCTTAAATCCCATTGAAACTTTATTTGTCGTCGATGCTATGACGGGTCAAGACGCGGCGATTACTGCCAAAGCCTTCAATGACGCTTTAAGTTTAACCGGGGTGATTTTATCGAAAGCAGATGGGGACGCGCGAGGCGGTGCGGCTTTATCTATTAGATTAGTGACTGAGAAGCCGATTAAATTTTTGGGCATGGGTGAAAAAGTAGATGCGCTAGAAGCTTTCTATCCTGACCGAATAGCCTCCAGAATTTTGGGCATGGGCGATGTTTTGTCTTTAATAGAGCAGGCTGAGAAAAATCTAGATAAAGAAAAAGTGACTCAGATGGCTAAGAAAATGGGCAAGGGTCAGAGCTTTGATCTTCAAGATTTTTCAGACCAATTAGAACAAATGTCCAAGCTAGGTAATATTGACGGTATTTTGGGTAAACTCCCTGGTATGAGCCAAGTTCCAGAGGCGGTTAAGAATAAAATCAATGACAAATCTTTTCTGCAAATGCGGGCCATGATTAGTTCTATGACTAAGAAAGAGCGCGCTAATCCAGATTTAATTAATGGCTCTCGTCGTCGTCGTATAGCCGCAGGGTCAGGGACGGATATTCAGGGTGTGAATAAGTTATTAAAGCAATTTGACCAGATGCAAAAGATGATGAAGAAAATGGGCAAGGGCGGCAAGATGATGCAGATGATGCGTCAGCTGGGCGCAGGGGGTGCGGGAGGAATGCCTGGAATGGGTGGTTCTGGAATGCCCAATATGCCTGGTATGGGGGGTATGATGGGAGGCATGGGAGGCGGTATGCCGCCGGGCTTGTCTGGGTTTTTTAAGAAGTAAAAATAAAGTAATAAAAAAGGGCGGAGTTTCCGCCCTTAATTTTTTAGTTTTTTTAGTTTTTTAAGTAAGTTAAATTTTAGCCATTGCTCATGCTTTGATTTGGATTAGTGATCATTTCTTCAGCGTCTCTAAAAGCCAATGCTAATTCACGGACAGAAGGATCAGAGTGGCCATATTGAGTCACTAAGCGATCAATCGCATTTTTCAACGTGGTTCTCAAAGTGCCATTAGTTAATAAAGGCGAGTCTAAAAGGCTATTCACCATGGTAATTCGGGCATCGTCAGCACTGAGTGCTTTGCATTTTTTAATTTCTTGTAAAAGAGTTTGAATGGTTGCGGCGATGATGACTGGGATCTTGGGTGAATCAATAGAAACGCTTGCCATGTCTTGTGCGAACAAGAGCAGAGCGCTGTTTATTTTGATGGAGAGGGTGTCTTTTAATTGGGTCATGGCATCTAAGATGGCATCAAACATGAAAGAGCTATGCCATTGAGCGGCGACCTGAAGTGGGTATTGTTTCTTTGCATTTGTCTGAAATAAGCCCGCCATAGCGCGTGGATCTTTGAGGGCTGAAAGAAACGCAGGGTAATTATTGCTATCTACAGCAGTAATTAAATTTTCAGCAGGGCTTGCGGGCTTCTCGTAAGGCATCTTCTCACTCCTTGAGAGTTAGTTAGAGTTAGTTTTTATTATTCAAAAATTTTAAATTCACGGGATCTTAGGTTCTTAAAATTAAGCTCAGCTTAAGTTTTTGATAAATTTTTGCTAAAAGCTTTGTAAAGTTTTAATAAGACTTTTATTTGATTTTTTTTTATAGAATTTTTAAGAGGGAAGATATTAGGCGAAAATTTTAATAATTTATTAAATAATCCCTTGAACTTCAAAATCAAAATCCCTAAGATTGCGCCCCGTTGATTGGGCTGTCGCCAAGTTGGTAAGGCACGGGGTTTTGATCCCCGCATCCGTAGGTTCGAGTCCTACCAGCCCAGCCAATCTTCAAATGTCTTAATTTTATTGGGATGTCACTGTGCCAGATTTAATGCTGTTTCATGGGAATGGTTCGCCAAATTTGGCAAGAGCCGTTGCGAATAAGCTCGGTGTTCCTATTGGGCGTGCCAAAGTTGGGACTTTCAGTGATGGCGAAACAGCCATTGAAATTTTAGAAAACGTTCGCGGTCGCGATGTTTTTATTCTCCAGTCTACTTGTCCGCCAACCAATGATAACTTGATGGAAGTCGTTGTCATGGTGGATGCTCTAAGAAGATCCTCAGCGGGTAGAATTACCGCCGTGATTCCTTATTTTGGCTATGCCAGACAAGATCGAAGAGTCAGGTCCATGCGAGTGCCCATTACCGCCAGAGTCGTTGCGGATATGTTGGCCACTGCTGGAGTGGATAGGGTGGTTGCCGTGGATATTCACGCAGAACAAATCCAGGGCTTTTTTCATATTCCTTTCGAGAATGTCTTTGCGACAGAGATTTTATTAAAAACTTTGCAATCTCGCGCGATTCAAAATCCCGTGGTTGTCTCTCCAGATATCGGCGGTGTAGTCAGAGCCCGCGCCATGGCTAAAGCCTATGGTTGTGATTTGGCCATTATTGACAAAAGAAGACCGACTGCGAATGTCGCCAAAGTCATGCATGTGATTGGTGAAATAGCGGGCAGACATTGTATTTTGGTCGATGATATCGTGGATACAGCAGGAACTTTATGTAAAGCCGCTGAGGCTTTAATAGACCATGGGGCCAGTAAAGTGTCTGCTTATATTGTCCATCCTGTTTTATCAGGTCCTGCCATAGAAAATATTCAAAATTCGGTCTTAGACGAAGTCGTGGTGACTGACAGTATTGAGTTAAGAGCGAATGCAAAAGCTTGCTCAAAAATTCATCAAGTCTCGATTGCTGACATGATCTCAGAGACTATTCGCCGAATTAACAGCGAAGAGTCTGTGAGCTCGATGTTTGAAGGGTTTTAGCCGTTGCAACAATCTCCTGCACCTCCGAGGATCTCCCCAACGCCTGCAGCAAGTTGTATCACCCCGCCAGTATCAGCGCCGCCGTGATAGCCTCTTGCTACAGTGGCAGTTCCGGCTACTCCTGTTGGTTCTGTGAAATTCGTTCCTTGCAATGCCGCCTTTAGCGCGCCTTTTATGTTCTCGTCTCCGTCTCGACGCATTAACGCTTTATTTACCCAAATATAGGCTCCCTCGTGTACTCGCAATATCTCACCATCTCGTATGAAAAACTTTTTATAAGCTGGATTAGAGTCAAAATCAGGAAGTACTGATCGTATTTTATCCAGAGTGATATCTGTGATTTTTTGAAATGGTTCAGTAGCGCCAGCATGAGTACAAAATCTCTGAAGCATTCCTTTAGGGGGTATGAGTCTAACGATGTCCATCGATTCACTTCCCATAATAAGAGACTCTTCTCTTGTTATTGTTTTGGCTCTGCCAGCTCCGGCTCCGGCTCCAGCTCCAGCTCCAGCTTGCTGCGCATCTCTAGCTTGTTTCTTGGCCTCTATTGGTAGATAAGTCTCAAGTTCTGCCGCTGTAATCGTCTGTAAAGAAGAGAGTCTTTGCTCGTTCGTGCGGGTGCACAAACCAGGAAGGGCACTCTCAAAGGCATGGAAGATTGCTATTGGATTTGTAAATTTTTCCAACAGGTTTATTAATAATTGAGTATTGCAAGGCATGATACGGTCATTCGATTCGACCCCATCCTTTCCTAGGACGGTTAGGTTTGCATAGACTGCGGGGCGATTTGTTCTTTTATTAAAAACAAGAGATCTATCTTCACGCGATGTTCGACTTTTCCGATGATTCAAGCTGCTGGGAATTAGCCGCTTGATATCGTCTCTCCCCGGCGAGGGCTTCCAATTAGCCTCAAGTTTTACTTGACATAAAATTTTTGAACATTTCTGCAGCAACATTAAAAGACTGAAATCGTAACCACATGACTTTGACGCCTGGAGGCCCAGCATTTTTATTGATCTTATATCCGCCAAGTCTGGCAATTTTTATGATGACTTCATTGAGCATTGGAGGTTCAGTGGGAATTTCTTCTTTGAAATAAACATAAAGAGATTTCCACTCATACTCTTCAAAGACTCGATCTGCTTTCATGTCCTTATCAACTCGGCCTATATAAATTAGCCAGTAAAGTCTTAGGGCCGATAGAGATGCCATTGTTAATGCGTTTTCTATGGCATCACGTGATGAATGGAGATAAAGCTCATCGATCTGATAGCCCGTTTTTAAAATTTTGTGGTAATCCTCAATGTGCCATCTTGCTTTGTAAATCTCGGCAATTTCTCGGCAGGCTTCGAAAGTATCAACAGGCAAATTAGTTAAAAGAGTCCATGAATATGTTTCGTTGTAAGCCCTGACGACATTAATAAAAACAGGTTGATAGCCTGGAAAATTTTTCTTGCTCTTACTGTAGTGAGGCCGAGGAATCTGAACTTTTTCTAATTTTTTAATTTTCAATTCGATTTCTTTTA
>Ga0214919_10006949_pt1 | contig 15398 bp, 10 predicted proteins | sample LL1503_MetaG_FD_177994 | JGI IMG/M metagenome (GOLD analysis project Ga0214919, IMG submission 177994) | Freshwater microbial communities from Lake Lanier, Atlanta, Georgia, United States - LL-1503 | ecosystem: Environmental > Aquatic > Freshwater > Lake | place: USA: Georgia | collected... | reverse complement strand
AGCTGGCAAGTATGCAATTAAGTTCAAAGAATATGATGACTCAACCGCAGCTAAAGGTTCATGGGACGATGCACAGTGCGCAGCAAATGCACAAGCACACGTTGCCAACAAGACCGAAGTAGCAGTTATGGGTACATACAATTCAGGTTGTGCAAAAATTATCGTTCCAGTACTTAACCAAGATCCAAAGGGTCCAATGGTTATGGTTTCAAATGCGAATACAAACCCTGGTCTAACCAAGGCTTGGAATCCAGGCGAACCAACTAAGTACTACCCAACCGGTTTCCGTAACTACTTCCGCGTTGTAACAACTGATGATTTCCAAGGTTCAGCTGCTGCACAATTCGCACAGAGCCAAGGCGTAAAGTCAGTTTACGTACTTAACGACACACAGACTTACGGTCAAGGTGTTGCACAGGCTTTCACTACTGAAGCTAACAAAATTGGCTTAAAAGTTCTTTCTGCAGGAGCAGCTGGCGAAGGTTGGGATGCTAAACAACCTAACTACGAAGCTCTCTTCACAAAGATTAAAGCTCTTAACCCAGACATGATCTACATTGGTGGAATCTTCGACCTAAATGGTGGACAACTTGTTAAGGACAAAGTCAAGGTTCTTGGCGACAACACTAAAGTTAAGTTGATGGCACCAGACGGATTCACTGGATACCCAGACTTCTTGGCTCTAAAAGAAGCTGATGGCGCATACCTATCATTCACAGGTCTTTCAATCGACCTATTCCCTAAGAATGGTAAGGCTGCAACATTCCAGAAGGATTACCTAAAGGCATACGGCAAGGCACCTACTAGCTCATTCTCCGTTTACGGTGGCGCAGCTATGCAGGCAATCCTTGATGCGATTTCACGTTCAAACGGAACTCGTAAAGATGTATTCCTAAAGATGAAGACTGTAAATATTCCTGCAGCTAAGTCTGTTGTTGGAACTTCAATTCAATTTGATGATGCTGGCGATACTATCTATCACGACATCACCATCCTTGTAGTGAAGAACAACACAGAAACAACGCTAAAGAAACTCACAGTTAAGTAATACCGATTCGCTAAGTGGGTGGTTTTGGATTATTCCAGAGCCACCCACTTATTAAATTAAAAATTCGCATTCTAATTAAGGGCGGGTAAATTGAAAGCCACAGTAGATGTCAAAAAATTCACCGGCACTCGCGGGCAAATAAGACGCAAAAGAATTGAATTATCAGGAGCAGCAGTAATTGGTATTTTATTAATACTTTGGCTCGGGGTAAATCTCATAAAAGCGCCAACGCAGTTTGCACAAGTTACAGTTTTGGGACTCCGCAATGGATTGCTTTATGCGTTGATTGCCCTCGGTTACACGCTGGTATATGGAATTATAGAATTAATTAACTTTGCACATGGCGATCTATTTATGTTAGGTGCGCTTTTTTCCTCCTACTTCATCACGATTTGGTTTCATCAAGAAAATTCAAATTTAGCCGGCTGGGTAACTTTCTTGTTAGCTCTAATTGCGGCAATGCTTTTCTGTGGCACGATAAATGTATTAATTGAAAGACTGGCCTACCGAAAATTGCGGAGGGCTCCTAAACTTGCGCCATTGATTACCGCAGTAGGCATGTCATTTCTACTGCAATTTATTGGTATTAAATGGAACGGATCAACACCACGTCAATGGCCAACTGTTATTCCGCATGGAGAATATATTTGGTTTGGCGTAATTATTAGCCAAGTAACAATTATCTTGATTCTGGTGGCAGCTCCTCTTCTGATGCTTCTTACCTATGTCGTTACAAAAACTAAGCGTGGTAAGGCGATGCGCGCCACTGCTCAAGATCAAGATGCTGCCCGTCTTATGGGTATCGACGTAAATAAAACTATTTCCTTCACTTTTGCAATTGGTGGCGCACTTGCTGGCGCAGCCGGTCTGCTGTATCAACAATCGGTTGGCACAACTAACTACAACTTAGGTTTCCAGCTTGGTTTAATTGCATTTACCTCTGCTGTACTAGGTGGAATTGGAAACTTAAATGGGGCAGTTCTTGGCGCATTATTAATTGGCATAGTTCAAGGTTTAAATGATGGATTGCCAATTGCGCTTGGCCAAAGATGGTCACAGACAGTGGTGTTTACAATATTAATATTAATTCTGGTATTAAAGCCGGCTGGCTTACTTGGTAAAGCAACCACGGAAAAGGTGTGAAGATGGCTCGAAATAAGTCAAAGTCAAAAAGTTCAACTTCACAGCGTAAGTGGGCTACCGGATATTTAATCGCAGTAGTTCTACTTTTTATCACTTATCAATTCCTTTTCCCATGGGAAGGTTTGCCATCGGGAATTTATGACTTCTTGCAACTTTGGCTGCCGCCATCGGCAGTTAATGAATCCTTGGTTTATGTAATTTGCGCCCTAGGTTTAAATATCGTGGTTGGTTATGCCGGCTTACTAGATCTCGGATATGTCGCATTCTGGGCAATTGGTGGATATTGCGCTGGCTGGTTTATGTCTGAATTCTTTTACATGGTAAACCTTCACTTCTTTGGATCGGTGGCTAAAGCAGCACCTGGTATTCACGTCAATTTCTGGGGAGTTTTATTAATCGGCGGCTTAGTTTGTGCATTCTTCGGAATATTAATCGGTGCACCGACACTTCGACTAAAAAGCGATTATCTTGCAATCGTTACCTTGGGTTTCGGAGAAATTATTCCGCAAGTATTCTTTAATGGCGACAATATTGCTGGCTTCAATCTTTCAAACGGCACAAAAGGCATCACAATTCTCGACCCGATTCCTGCTGGCGTTAAAAATATTGGACCATTTGATTTTGGTTATAAATTTATCATCTTCGTTTTCTTGGCGTTTGTAATGATCTTTATCTCGCTTCGGTTACGGAAAGGTCGTCTAGGTCGTGCCTGGCTTGCTATTCGTGAAGATGAACTAGCAGCAAGCATGATGGGTGTGCCTTTGATGCAGACTAAATTAGCTGCTTATGCAGTTGGTGCTTTTGCTGGTGGACTAGGTGGTGTTGCCTTCGCGACCCACGTAGATGGTGTTTATGCTGAACGCTTCAACTTCTCAATTTCCATCTTCCTGCTAGCAATGGTGGTTCTTGGCGGTATGGGAAATGTTTGGGGGGTAATTCTAGGAGCGCTCTTACTCTCATGGATTAACTCGACCGGCTTGCCTGCATTTGGCCAGACATTCAATAACAGATTTGGAACTGAAATTAATTTCCCATCGTTTACTTTCTTGTTATTTGGACTCGTATTGATCTTAATGATGTTATACAAGCGTGAGGGTCTTATCCCAGAATCACGCCTTCGTTTAATTTTGCATGAAGGCGATCCGGAAGAAGAATTAGCAGAAAAGGAGAGTAAATAATTATGGCGCTCTCACCAGTAAAAGTTTTACAAGCTTCTAACATCAGCGTTGCATTTGGCGGATTGTTAGCGGTAAATGACATTACCTTCGACATTCCGGAAAAATCTGTTGTTTCTTTAATTGGTCCAAACGGTGCGGGAAAGACAACTTTTTTCAACGTCTTAACTGGTTTATATAAGCCATCGGCTGGAACTGTAAATTATGACGGTACCGATACCACTGATTTACCGCCACATAAAATTGCCTCACTTGGGATGGCTCGTACCTTCCAAAATATTCGTCTCTTTGGTCTGATGACTGCAGAAGAAAATCTTTTGGTTGCAATGCACTCCCATTTGAAATCAAAATTACTTGCCACTATTTTCGGCACTCCGAATCAACGTAGAGAAGAGCGAGAGGCGCTAGAGCGTGCTCGAGAAATTCTTAATTTCGTGGGTATCGGTAAATGGGCTGGTGAGTATGCTCGTAATCTTTCTTACGGTGATCAACGTCGTTTAGAAGTTGCGCGTGCACTTGCGTTGAATCCTAAAGTTTTACTTTTAGATGAACCTACCGCTGGTATGAACCCACAAGAATCACAGATTTTCATTGATTTCGTTTATAAAGTGCGTGCCGAACGCGATGTTGCAATTTTATTAATTGAGCATGATATGAAAGTTGTAATGAGTGTTTCGGAGCGGGTTACTGTGTTAGACCAAGGCGAAAAGATTGCTGAAGGTTCACCAGCCGATATTAAATCAAATCAACGTGTTATCGAGGCTTACCTAGGAAAAGCTAAGGGAGGCAAATAATGTCCGCGCTATTAGAAGTTAAAAATCTTAAAGTTGGCTACGGGAAAATCATTGCCGTAAAAGACATATCCATAACCGTTAATAAAGGTGAAATTGTTACTTTGATCGGTTCAAATGGGGCCGGCAAATCAACAACGCTACGCACCATTTCTGGATTGTTAAAACCTAAGTCGGGCGAGATACATTTCGAAGGAAATCGAATCGATGGCAAAGAAGGTCACGAAGTAGTAAAACTTGGTCTTTGCCAATCTCCTGAAGGACGGCGAATTTTTCCACGCATGACAGTTAGCGAAAACTTGGACTTAGGTGCTTTTCTAAGAACAGATAAAGCAGCTATCGAGGCAGACCGCGAACGAGTATTAGATCTTTTTCCAAGGTTGCGTGAACGTATTTCACAACGTGCCGGAACCATGTCTGGTGGCGAACAACAGATGTTGGCGGTTAGCCGCGCAATGATGGGCGCGCCAAAACTATTGATGTTAGATGAACCATCAATGGGACTTGCACCAGTTCTTGTGGATATGATTTTTGAAACGATAACAAAGATTCGTGAACAAGGAATCACAATCCTTCTTATCGAACAGAATGCGGCGGCAGCACTTGATGTTGCAGATCGTGCTTATGTTTTGGAATCTGGCACCATCAAGATGAGCGGCAAAGCTTCAGATCTTGCAAAAGATTCTGCAGTTACAAAAGCTTATCTGGGCGGCTAGAACTTAACGCTTAGCAAGAATTAGATTTGTGATTCTTGCAGTGCAAGTACGTTCACCTTTATCATTTGTAATTACGATTTCGTGACAACATAGCGTCTTGCCTAAAGTTATTGCGGTCGCAACGCCAGTAACAATTCCGGAAGTGGCAGATTTATGATGTGTAGCGTTTATTTCGATCCCAACGATTCTGCGATCTGGCCCAGCGTGTAATTGCGCAGCGATCGAACCTAAGCTTTCAGCCAATACAACACTTGCGCCACCGTGCAGCAAGCCCATAGGTTGCGTATTACCTTCAACCGGCATGGTTCCAACCATTCGTTCGGGCGAAGCTTCAATTACTTCGATGCCCATTTTTTCGCCGAGCGCGCCACGTCCTCGGACTTTTAAGAGTTCCATGTAATCATCTTTGTTGAATTCCATGGCGTCATTCTAGGCAATAACTCCATAGAATCACCGATGTGAAGCCGCGTCTTTTATTACTAGATGGACATTCTTTGGCCTATCGGGCTTTTTTCGCATTACCCGCCGAAAATTTCACAACTTCTACCGGGCAACATACAAACGCTGTTTATGGTTTCGCTTCAATGTTAATGAATTTGATTCGCGATGAACAACCAACACATATCGCAGTTGCATTTGATGTTTCGCGCAAAACGTTCCGGAGTGAAAAATTTCCAGAATATAAGGCGACAAGATCTGCAACTCCGGATGAATTTAGATCTCAATCAGCTTTTTTATACGATTTGGTTGACGCTTTTGGAATCAAAAGATTTGAAAAAGAAGGATTTGAAGCTGATGACATTTTGGCAACTATTTCCACTGCAGCGGCAGCGGCAGGATTTGAAGTTCTAATTTGTACTGGTGATCGCGATAGTTTTCAATTGGTTAGTAGCGATGTCACAGTTCTTTACCCGAAAAAAGGTGTTACAGAACTTGCTCGGATGACGCCAAGTGCCGTTTCCGAAAAATATGGATTAACGCCGGCTCAGTATCCAGATTTTGCGGCTTTGCGAGGTGACCCTAGTGATAATTTGCCTTCAGTTCCCGGCGTGGGCGAGAAAACTGCAACAAAATGGATCCAGGAGTACGGTTCGCTCGCTCAATTATTGGATAACGCCGATAAATTGGCGGGCAAAGTTGGCGAATCACTTCGCGCAAGTATTGAGAGTGTCCAAACGAATCGTGAACTTACCCAATTACTTCATGACGTTCCAATTACTTTTGCGTTAACTGATTTGCTTTGGCGCGGCCCACATGAAACAGAAATTTCTAAGTTATTCGATCATTTAGAAATCCGAACATTGAAGGAGCGATTGAAAGCTATCGGGACTTCCAGCGCTGCAGTACCAATGGAAAACGTTAAAGTTACTGAACATAATGTCAAGGCGATATCTAGCGATGCATTAGAAAAGTTGATAAAAAATGAAAAATTACCAATTACATTTTCTGCTTCTTTTGCCAATGGAAAAATTTTGGAATATTCAGCACATTTAACGAACGGTACTTTTCATGTTCAATCTGGGGAAATTGGAGATTGGTTCTCTGATCCAAAAATAGAAAAGATATCCCATGGCGCTAAATTCTTAATTCGGGATTTTGGAATGCAGGGTTTAATATTTGATACCGAATTAGCCGCGTATTTGATTAATCCCGGGACCAGATCTTTAGAACTGACAGATTTAACCCAAAGATATTTGGGTTTTGCAACTGACTCCCAAGGTGGTTCCACTACCGAAACTCTTTTTGACGTATCTAATTTTGAACCCCGATCCGCAGCTTGGATTGCGGATTTAGCTGGAGTCTTGTTAAAGGATTTGCAGGAGCGTGAATTATTTAAACTTTTCAGCGAGATGGAAATTCCAGTTCTAAATCTTTTAGCAAAAATGGAATCAATAGGTATCGCGGTAGATGTTACAAAGTTAAAGGATCTAGAGAATTTGTTGCGAAACGATGTCGAGCGTGAAACCGCTGCGGCGCACAAAGCTGCGGGTAAAGAATTTAACGTAGCTTCACCTAAGCAATTGCAAGCGATACTTTTTGAAGATTTAGGACTGCCAAAAACGAAGAAAATTAAAACTGGATATACAACGGATGCAGATTCGTTAGATTGGTTATTCATTAAAACTGGACACCCGGTACTGCAATGTTTGTTAAGAATCCGAGAAGCGGGGAAATTAAAAACCACTATCGAAGGGTTATTGACCGCAACTGGTAAAGATCAAAGGATTCATACAACTTTCCAACAGACGGTTGCGGCTACTGGACGCCTTTCCTCTACTGATCCAAATCTACAGAATATTCCAGTTCGCACTGAAGAAGGGCGAAAAATTAGAGATTGTTTTATTGCGCAAACGCCGTTCATTGATTTAATGACGGCTGATTACAGTCAGATCGAGATGCGGATCATGGCTCATCTTTCCAAAGATAAAAAGCTGCTTGAAGCATTTCACTCTGGTGAGGATTTGCACAGTACCGTTGCTTCTGAAGTATTTGGAGTTCCAAGAGCAGAAGTCGATGCGGAAATGCGACGAAAGATTAAAGCGATGTCATATGGATTGGCATATGGGCTATCTTCATTTGGACTTGCGCAACAATTAGATCTATCACCGACTGAAGCAAGTGAGTTGATGGCCCGATATTTTGAACGCTTTGGCGGAATTCAAACTTATTTGAAGAGCGTGGTGGTTGAAGCTAGAGCAAAGGGCTATACCGAAACCATTATGGGTCGTCGGCGTTATTTGCCAGATTTGAATCAAGATAACCGACAACGCCGCGAAATAGCAGAACGAATGGCGCTAAATTCACCAATTCAAGGTTCGGCTGCCGACATCATAAAGATTGCAATGTTGAAAGTTGGTATAGCGATTGCTGAAGCAGGTGTTAAATCTCGTTTACTCCTTCAAGTTCACGATGAATTAATTTGCGAGATTGCGCCAGGCGAAGCGCAGATTATGGAGAACTTAGTGCGGAAAGAGATGGGTAGCGCATATCCGCTTAACGCTCCGCTCGAGGTCAATGTCGGCTTCGGGAAAACCTGGGATTTAGCTGCTCATTGATTGCACTTCTCTGCAGGAATTGACCTAGAGCAACTCTCCTAAGTAACCTTTGCCCTCGCTCACATCTCTTGCACTGACCTCGGACAGAGTAGGAAAGTGCCCAGTTAAATCCATAAGATTTTCTGGAGTCGGGTTGTGTGCATACCTACTAGTTTAAATTCCCCAATCGGAGCATCTTGAGCATTGCAAATGTAGCTGTAAATGACATTGGATCAGCAGAAGATTTCCTCGCCGCAATCGAAGGCACAATCAAAAATTTCAATGATGGAGATTTAGTAACTGGAATTGTTGTCCAGGTAGATCGCGATGAAGTACTCCTAGATATTGGTTACAAAACCGAAGGTGTAATTCCATCCCGCGAACTCTCTATCCGTCACGATCTTGATCCAAGCGAATTGGTAAAAGTTGGCGATCGTGTTGAAGCCCTAGTACTTCAAAAAGAAGATAAAGAAGGTCGTTTAATTCTTTCTAAGAAGCGCGCACAATACGAAAAAGCTTGGGGCGATATTGAAGGCAAGAAAGAACGCGACGAAGTTGTCGTCGGTACTGTTATCGAAGTTGTTAAAGGTGGTTTGATTGTAGATATTGGTCTCCGTGGCTTTTTACCGGCTTCGCTTGTAGAGATGCGTCGGGTACGTGATTTGACTCCTTATATCGGCCAGCAAGTAGAGGCACGCATTATCGAATTAGATAAGAATCGCAACAACGTTGTACTTTCACGCCGTGCATTTTTAGAACAGACTCAATCTGCCTCTCGGACGACTTTCCTTAACCAGTTACAAAAAGGACAGGTGCGCAGTGGCGTAATCTCTTCAATCGTAAACTTTGGTGCGTTCGTAGACCTTGGTGGCGTTGATGGTCTAGTTCACGTCTCCGAACTCTCTTGGAAACATATCGATCACCCAGGTGAAGTAGTTGCCGTTGGTGACGAAGTTACTGTGGAAGTTTTAGAAGTTGATTTCGAACGTGAACGGGTTTCACTTTCACTAAAGGCAACACAAGAAGATCCATGGCAAGCCTTTGCTCGTACTCACACTATCAATCAAGTTGTGCCTGGCGAAGTTACAAAGCTTGTGCCATTTGGCGCATTTATTCGGGTATTTGATGGCATTGAAGGTTTAGTTCACATCTCTGAACTTGCCGAACGCCATGTAGAAATTCCAGAACAAGTTGTTCAAGTTGGTGATCAGTTATTTGTGAAAATTATCGATATCGATTTAGAACGTCGTCGGATTTCGCTTTCACTTAAACAAGCTAACGAAGGCCACGATATTGAAGTTGAAGCATTCGATCCAACCCAATATGGCATGCCTGCGCGTTACGACAGTGCTGGAAACTTTATCTATCCTGAAGGTTTCAATGCAGAAACTCAAGAATGGCAACCTGGCTATGAATCGCAACGAGAAGAGTGGGAGCGTCAATACGCTGAAGCTCAATCACGGTTCATCGCACATAAAAAGCAGAAGGCGGAAGCACAAGCTGCCGACGCCGCTGCCGTAGTTGCAGAACCTGCAGCAGATGTAACGACTGAAGTAGCCGCAGCAGAATAGTTCAATCAAGAACGAACCCCGATACATTAATTTGTATCGGGGTTTATTTTTTTAGCAAGGTCAAAGAGGCGAGGATTGGCTGGAATAGATAGGCTGAAGGAATGTTGAAAGTCGCGCTTACCGGAGGAATCGGGTCTGGTAAATCTCTGGTTGGACAATTCCTTCAAGAACTTGGCGCAATCGTTTTTGATGCAGATCAACTGGCTAGAGATGTTGTAGAACGTGGCACAACCGGTTTCAATCTAATTTTAAAAAGGTTCGGCGATGAGATTCTCTCTGAAGGAGAGATAAATAGAGCTAAGTTGGCTGAGATTGTTTTCAATGATTCGGCAGCGCGAAAGGATTTAGAAGCAATTGTGCACCCGCTAGTAAAAGAAGCTGGTGATTTAATTATAAAGACGGCGCCAACTAACGCAGTAGTTGTAAATCAAATCCCATTAGTTTATGAAACAAATGGCGCTCATAGATTTGATTTCATAATTACTGTTGAAGCTCCAGAAGCGTTACGTTACGAGCGTCTGCGAGCGCGTGGTTTGAAGGATTTTGAAATTGCAAAACGAATGAGCGCGCAAGCCACTCGAACTGAACGAGCTAGTATCGCTAACTTAGTTATAGAAAATGATGGTGATAAGGATCAATTGCTTCGAAAAGTTGAATCAGCCTGGGAGAGCGAGTTAGCGCCTCGCGCAGCACAGAGCGAATGAGTCAACAAAGTTATATCCCGAAAGCCCTTAAGCCTTTTAAAGTAATCAGCGATTACGTTCCGGCTGGTGACCAACCAGATGCAATCAATGAATTAGTTGAAAGAATTGAACGCGGCGAGAAAGATATTGTGTTGCTCGGCGCAACAGGTACCGGAAAATCCGCAACTACCGCTTGGTTGGTAGAACGAATACAGCGTCCAACACTTGTGCTTGCTCCAAATAAAACGCTAGCGGCACAACTTGCTAACGAATTTAAAGAATTATTCCCAGAGAATGCAGTCGAATATTTTGTTTCCTATTATGACTATTACCAACCAGAAGCTTACGTTCCGCAGACCGATACTTTCATCGAGAAGGACTCTTCGATTAACTCTGAAGTGGAACGATTGCGTTATTCCGCTACGCATGCACTTCTCACCCGGCGTGATGTAATTGTGGTCGCCACAGTCTCATGTATTTACGGTCTTGGTCACCCTCAGGAATATTACGAGCGAATGGTGCTTCTTAAAGTTGGTGAAAGCATTGAGAGGAATAAACTGCTACGGCAATTTGTAGATATTCAATATAAACGCAATGACATGGCATTCGAACGTGGAAATTTTCGAGTGCGTGGCGACACTATAGAAATAATTCCGGTATATGAAGAATTAGCAATTCGAATCGAGATGTTTGGTGATGAAATTGAGCGACTTACAACGTTGCATCCTTTAACTGGTGAGATTATTAGTGATGTTCCCGAGATTTTGATATTCCCAGCAACTCATTATGCGGCTGGTCCAGAGAAGATGAAGATTGCAATTACTAATATTGAAGCAGAGTTGGAAATAAAGTTAAAAGAGTTTGAAAAGCAAGGCAAGCTCCTAGAAGCGCAACGCTTACGGATGCGCACTACTTTCGATATTGAAATGATGCAACAACTTGGTTTTTGCTCGGGTATTGAGAATTATTCACGTTTAATTGATGGTCGTGCAGCTGGATCCGCGCCAAGTTGTTTATTAGATTATTTCCCAGAAGATTTTCTCTGCGTTATTGACGAATCACATATCACCGTTCCACAAATTGGTGCCATGTACGAAGGCGATGCCTCTAGAAAGCGCACGTTAGTTGAACATGGATTTAGATTGCCGAGCGCTATGGATAATCGCCCACTTCGCTGGCCAGAATTTCTGGAGCGCACGAAGCAAAAAATATATCTATCTGCAACGCCAGGGAAATATGAGCTTGAAAAAACGGGTGGTGAGTTTGTAGAGCAAGTAATTCGCCCTACTGGATTGATTGATCCGCAGATCATAATTAAACCAATTAAGGGACAGATTGATGATTTACTTCACGAAATTAGAATTCGTGCTGAACGTCACGAACGTGTTTTAGTTACTACGCTAACAAAAAAAATGTCGGAAGATTTAACTGATTATTTCACCGAGGCAAATGTAAGAGTTAGGTATTTGCATTCAGAGGTAGACACGCTGCGTCGAGTTGAGCTGCTTCGTGAACTCAGGCTCGGCGAATACGATGTTTTAATCGGCATCAATTTACTTCGCGAAGGTTTAGATCTTCCGGAAGTTTCTTTAGTCGCAATCTTGGATGCCGATAAAGAGGGGTTCTTACGCTCTACTACTTCGTTGATCCAGACTATTGGACGAGCAGCTCGAAATGTTTCCGGCGAGGTACATATGTATGCCGATAATTTAACAGACTCAATGAAACGTGCTATCGATGAAACAAATCGTCGACGCGAGAAGCAAGTGGCTTACAACAAGGAACGCGGGGTAGATCCACAACCGCTTCGGAAACGGATTGCCGATATAACTGATTTAATTGCAAAGGAAAGCGATGATACTGACCAACTTCTTAAATTAGGCAAGAAAACTGCTAGCGCAGGCGCAGGTGTTCATGTAAAACATTTAGTTCCGCTTCCAAAGCAGGAATTGATGAACCTCATAGAATCCCTTACCGAACAAATGCGAAACTCAGCAAGCCAACTTCACTTCGAATTAGCCGCTAGATTGCGCGATGAGATCGGCGATCTGAAGAAAGAATTGCGAAGTATGGATGATGCGGGGGTGAAGTAATTGAACGATCGATTAATTATTCGTGGCGCACGCGAACATAATTTGAAGAATGTATCGCTAGATCTGCCAAGAAACGCAATGATTGTTTTTACTGGGCTCTCCGGATCCGGAAAATCTAGCTTAGCTTTTGACACCATATTCGCAGAAGGTCAGCGTCGTTATGTGGAGTCACTTTCTGCATATGCCCGACAGTTCTTAGGCCAGATGGATAAGCCCGATGTTGATTTTATCGAAGGATTATCACCAGCTGTTTCTATCGATCAGAAATCAACAAATCGAAACCCGAGATCAACTGTTGGAACTATTACCGAAGTTTATGACTATCTTCGCTTGCTATTTGCAAGGGCTGGTCGACCACATTGTCCAAGTTGTGGCAAAGCGATCACTAAACAAACGCCACAAAATATTGTGGATCAAATTTTAGAATTACCACCAGAGACTAAATTTCAAGTTCTAGCGCCGATGGTTCGAGCGCGAAAAGGTGAATTCGTAGATCTTTTCAAAGATTTAGTTGCTCAGGGATATTCCAGAGCGCGCGTAGATGGCGTAGTAATTCAACTTACCGAACCGCCAAAACTTAAGAAGCAAGAGAAACACACAATTGAAGTTGTGATTGATCGATTAACAGCTAAAGCAGATTCCAAAAGCCGATTAACCGATTCAATTGAAACTGCGCTCCGATTAGCTCAAGGCTTAGTAACTTTAGATTTTGTTGACGTTAAAAGTGGCGATAAAACGAGAACTTTCAGTGAAAAATTAGCTTGCCATGATTGCGGACTTTCATTCGAAGAGATGGAACCACGTTCATTTTCTTTTAATTCACCATTCGGTGCATGTCCAGAATGCACAGGTATTGGTACAAAATTAGAAGTTGACCATGACTTAGTGATTCCAGATGACTCAATCTCCATCAATGAAGGCGCCATTGCACCATGGGCTTCGCGCCAGACTTCCGAGTACTTCTTACGATTGCTCGAAGCACTTGCTGGCGATGTGAAATTCTCAATGGATATGCCTTGGAAGAAGTTATCTGAAAAAGCAAAGAGCGCAATTTTGCATGGATATGAGTACGAAGTTCATGTTAAATATAAAAATCGATACGGACGGGTTCGCAATTATTCAACGGGGTTTGAAGGAGTAGTTTCTTTTATCCAACGCAAACATGGTGAGACCGATAGCGATTACAGCCGCGAAAAATATGAATCGTATATGCGACAGACCCCTTGTCCAGTTTGTAAGGGCACTCGCTTAAAACCAGAAGTACTTGCGGTGAAATTGGGCGAGAAATCTATTGCCCAAATCTGCGAACTCTCCATAGAAGATTGCGCTAAATTCTTAAAGTCACTAAAACTTACGGCGCGCGAAAAACAGATTGCCGAGCGCGTTTTAAAGGAAGTGCACTCTCGACTTGGTTTTTTATTAGATGTCGGTCTTGACTATTTATCTCTAGATCGCCCAGCTGCCACGCTCTCCGGTGGTGAAGCGCAACGAATTCGGTTAGCAACTCAGATCGGTTCTGGTTTAACTGGAGTACTTTATGTTTTAGATGAGCCAAGTATCGGGTTACATCAACGAGATAACCGACGTTTGATTGAGACCCTTACACATTTACGCGATATTGGAAACACATTAATTGTTGTTGAACATGATGAGGACACAATTCGGACTGCCGATTGGATTGTTGATATTGGTCCTGGGGCTGGTGAACATGGTGGCGAAATAGTTGTTTCAGGTAGTTATGAAGATTTAATCAATTCGAAAACATCAATTACTGGCGCCTATATTTCCGGTAAACGTAAAATCGAAATACCAAAAAAGCGTCGGCCGATAGATCCAAAGAAGTCAGTTGTGGTAAAAGAAGCCCACGAAAACAATTTGAAGAATATTTCAGTGTCTTTCCCATTGGGTACATTCGTTGCGGTAACAGGCGTGAGCGGTTCTGGTAAATCTACTTTAGTAAACGATATTCTTTATACCGTATTAGCTAATAAATTAAATGGCGCACGACAAGTTCCAGGTCGCCATCGCACAATTACTGGCATAGACCATTTAGATAAAGTAGTCCATGTCGATCAATCGCCAATTGGTCGCACACCTAGATCAAACCCAGCAACGTATACCGGGGTGTTCGACAAAGTTCGAGCGCTATTTGCTGAAACTACCGAAGCAAAAGTTCGTGGTTACCAACAGGGTCGTTTCTCCTTTAATGTTAAAGGTGGTCGGTGCGAAAACTGTTCAGGGGACGGCACCATCACAATTGAAATGAATTTCTTGCCAGATGTCTATGTTCCTTGTGAAGTTTGCCATGGCGCTCGTTACAACCGAGAAACTCTAGAAGTACATTACAAAGGGAAAACGATTGCCGAAATCCTAGATATGTCGATTGAAAACGCAGTTAATTTCTTTGAATCTATCCCAGCAATTCACCGATATTTAAAAACCATGATGGATGTTGGCCTTGGCTATGTACGTCTTGGGCAATCTGCACCAACTCTCTCAGGTGGTGAAGCGCAACGAGTTAAATTATCTACCGAATTGCAACGTCGTTCTACCGGAAGAACTATTTACGTTTTGGATGAACCAACAACCGGCTTACATTTCGAAGATGTAAATAAACTCTTACATGTTTTGCAACGATTGGTTGATACCGGCAACACAGTAATCGTGATCGAACACAATCTTGATGTAATCAAATCCGCCGACTGGGTAATAGATATGGGCCCCGAGGGTGGCAATAAAGGCGGCACGATCATTGCGGAAGGAACTCCAGAAGCCGTTGCAAAAAATAAAGCAAGTTATACCGGGAAATATTTAGCGGAGACTTTAAAGAAGTAGCCATGGCTGACCCACAGAGCTATCGGCCGAAAGATATTCCGGATTCACCAGGTGTTTATCGATTCTTCAATGCTAAAGACGAAGTCATTTATGTAGGTAAAGCCATCTCACTTAAATCTCGACTAAATTCCTACTTTCAATCTAACTTAGCTGAGAAAACCAGGAAGATGGTTAACACTGCGGTCCGCGTTGATTGGACTCTGGTTAATACAGAAGTGGAAGCGCTCCAACTTGAGTTTAGTTGGATTAAAGAAGAGAACCCACACTTTAATGTGCAATTCAAAGATGACAAGTCTTACCCATTCTTA
>Ga0214919_10006948_pt1 | contig 15398 bp, 14 predicted proteins | sample LL1503_MetaG_FD_177994 | JGI IMG/M metagenome (GOLD analysis project Ga0214919, IMG submission 177994) | Freshwater microbial communities from Lake Lanier, Atlanta, Georgia, United States - LL-1503 | ecosystem: Environmental > Aquatic > Freshwater > Lake | place: USA: Georgia | collected... | reverse complement strand
CACGCGCGCGCTGCCGAACACCCAGCTTGCAGCGTTCAAGGCGCACCTCGTGATCTCGATGCTCGCATACAGCCTGTTCACCATCGCCTCGCTGCACGTGCTGCTGATGGCGCTGCTCGAGCGCCGGCTGCACGGCGGCGAACTGCCGCTGGCGCTGCAAAAACTGCCGCCGCTGCTGACCATGGAAACACTGCTGTTTCGCATCATCGCCGCGGGGTTCGTGCTGCTGACGCTGACGCTCGCGAGCGGCATCATATTTTCCGAGGAATTGTTCGGCAAGGCGATGCGCTTCAATCACAAAACGGTGTTCGGCATCCTGTCGTGGGTGATTTTCGCGGCACTCCTCGGCGGCCGCAGCCTCTACGGCTGGCGCGGCCGCATCGCCGTGCGCTGGACGCTGACCGGCTTTCTGATGCTGGTGCTCGCCTACGTCGGCAGCAAGTTCGTGCTCGAAGTCGTCCTTGGAAGAACGTGAGAGGCAGGTGTCAGAATTCAGCGAAAGCCCGGATACAAACCGGTTTTGCCTGAATCCTGAATCCCGACTCCCGAATCCCCGCTCCTGATGGACGACATCCCGTTATCCGCCCAATTCACCGCGCTGGGCATCCTGCTGCTGATTTCAGCCGTGTTCTCGATCGCGGAAACCAGCATGATGGCGCTGAACCGCTATCGTTTGAAGGCGCTGGTGCGGCTCGGCAACCGCGGCGCGATCCTGACCACTGAACTGCTCGCGCGCACCGACCGCCTGCTCGGCGTCATCCTGCTCGGCAACAACCTGGTCAACGCGGCGGCGGCGGTCCTGGTGAGCGTCATCACCGTTCAACTGTTCGGCCAGAACGAAATCGCGCTCGCTCTCGGCACGCTGGTCGTGACGTTCCTGATCCTGGTGTTTTCGGAAATCACGCCCAAGGTAATCGGCGCCGCCTACGCCGAGCAGATCGCGCTGCCGCTCGCCTTCTTGCTGAAACCGCTCCTGAAGATGCTTTACCCGGTCGTCTGGTTCGTCAACCTGTTCGTGCAATCGTTGCTGTGGCTGTTCCGCTTGAAGCCGGCGAACGCCGCCGACAACACCATGACACCCGATGAATTGCGCACGCTGGTGCTTGAAGCCGGCAACTACATTCCGAAAAAACATCAGAGCATACTGCTCAACCTGTTCGATCTCGAAAGCATCACGGTCAACGACGTCATGACGCCGCGCAACCAGATTGAGTCCATCGATATCGATGCGCCGCCCGAGGTCCTGCGCCAGCAGATCGCCACCGCCTACCACCGGCGGCTGCCGGTGTACCAGGGCCAGCCCGACAACATCATCGGCATCATATTGCTGCGCAAAGTGCTGTCGGTCAGCCAGGACGACGAGATCGGCGCCGAACATTTGCGCGAGATCATGCGCGAGCCCTACTTCATCCCTTCGGGCACGCCGCTGTTCACGCAATTGCAGCAGTTCCAGGAACACCAGGACCGCCTGTGTTTTGTCGTCGATGAATACGGCGAATTGATGGGGCTCCTGACGCTCGAAGACATCGTCGAGGAGCTGATCGGCGAATTCGCCACGCACTCGCCGCTGCAGCCCGCGCACTTTCACCGCCAGGACGACGGCTCCTACGTGGTCGAAGGCGGCAGCCTGCTGCGCGAACTGAACCGCAAGCTCAGCTACCGTTTTCCCCTCGACGGGCCGAAGACGCTCAACGGTCTGATACTGGAGCATTTCCGCGACATCCCCGAACCCGGCGTGAGCGTCAGGATCGCCGGCCACCGGATGGACATCGTGCAGACCCAGGACCGCGTGGTAAAGGCGGTGCGCCTCGCGCCCGCGGCCGACGCCGCGCTCGAACCGGCCGCCGGTTCCTAGACCGGGCTTAAGTGCCTTTACAAAGCAAACGCACACGGGCATCATTATGAAGATTAGAATCTAACCGATTGGTTAGATTGGAATTATGGGGAAAACCTAATGGCGACCACAGCCGCGACTGCCACCAAGAAAGACGTCAAGGAATTTACCTATTCCTGGACCGGCACCGACAAGGCTGGCAAGACGCTGCGCGGCGAAATGAAAGCCGGCGGCGAAGCCGTGGTCAACGCGATGCTGCGCCGGCAGGGCGTCAAGGTCCTCAAGGTCAAAAAGCAGTCGGTGCGCAGCGGCGGCTCGATTTCGGACAAAGACATTACGCTGTTCACGCGCCAGCTCGCGACCATGATGAAATCCGGCGTACCGCTGCTGCAGGCGTTCGACATCGTCGGCAAGGGCCACAGCAACGCGGCGGTACAAAAGCTGCTGATGGACATCAAGACCGAAGTCGAAACCGGCTCTAACCTGAAGTCGGCTTTCGAGAAGCACCCGCTCTACTTCGATGCGCTGTTCTGCAACCTGGTCGGCGCCGGCGAACAGGCCGGTATTCTCGACAGCCTGCTCGACCGCCTGGCGACCTACAAGGAAAAAGTGCAGGCGATCAAAGGCAAGATCAAGGCCGCCCTGTTTTATCCGATCGCAATTATCGTGGTGGCATTCGTCATCACCGCGGTCATCATGATTTTCGTTATTCCCGCGTTCAAACAGGTGTTCGCAAGTTTCGGCGCCGATCTGCCGGGCCCGACGCTGGTAGTCATGGCGATTTCCGAATTTTTCGTCAAGTTCTGGTACCTGATTTTTAGCGTGGTCATCGGCGGCGTATGGGGGTTCCTCTACGCATGGAAGCGCTCCAAGTCGGTGATGATTTTCATGGATTGGCTGGCGCTGCGGGCGCCTGTTTTCGGCGACATGGTGCGCAAAGCCACCGTCGCGCGCTGGACGCGCACGCTGGCGACCATGTTCGCCGCCGGCGTGCCGCTGGTCGAAGCGCTTGACTCGGTGGCGGGCGCCGCCGGCAATCACGAATACTATCTTGCCACCAAGAAAATCCAGGCCGAGGTTTCTACCGGCTCCAGCCTGACGGTATCCATGCAGAACGTCGAGATGTTTCCCAACATGGTGCTGCAGATGGTTGCCATCGGCGAGGAAGCCGGTTCGCTCGACGGCATGCTCTCCAAGGTCGCCGACTTTTTCGAAGCCGAGGTCGATGACGCCGTCGACGCGCTGTCGAGCCTGATGGAACCGCTTATCATGGTGGTGCTCGGCACGCTGATCGGCGGCATGGTTATCGCGATGTATCTGCCAATCTTCAAACTCGGTCAAGCAGTTTGAAAAACCGGGAGGGGCGAGGTGAGAGGTGATATCTCCACCGGCCCTGAGGTATTCCCCTCTCGCCTCTCGCCTCTCGCCCCACGCTTCGCGTTCTGATGACCCTGCTCCAGTCTTTTCAAGCGTATCCCGCGCTGTTTGTAACCGCCGTCACGGTGCTGTCGCTCGCGATCGGCAGCTTCCTGAACGTCGTCATCCACCGTCTGCCGAAAATGCTCGAGCGGCAATGGCGCGATGAACTGGCCGAACTGAACGGGCAGGAAACCGCCACCGCGCCGCGCTACAACCTCATGCTGCCCCGTTCCCAATGTCCGGGCTGCGGTCATCAGATCAGCGCGCTCGAAAACGTGCCTGTCGTCAGCTACCTCGCGCTGCGCGGCAAATGCGCCGCGTGCAAAACGCGCATTTCACCGCGCTATGCGCTGGTGGAAGCCCTGACCGGCGCGCTGTCGGGGTTCATCGCCTGGCGTTATGGCTTCAGCTGGCACACGCTCGCCGCGCTTTTTTTCGTATGGTCCATGATCGCGCTGGCGTTCATCGATCTCGACACTTTTTACCTGCCAGACGACATCACTCTGCCGCTGGTGTGGGCGGGCCTGCTGGTGAACATGGGCGGCGTGTTCGTTGACTTGCAGTCGGCGGTGATCGGCGCGGTCGCGGGCTATCTGGCACTGTGGGCCGTGTTCTGGAGCTACAAGCTCGCGACCGGCAAGGACGGCATGGGCTACGGCGACTTCAAGCTGCTGGCCGCGATCGGCGCCTGGCTCGGCTGGAAAATGCTGCCGGTGGTCATCCTGCTGTCTTCTTTCGTCGGCGCGATCGTGGGAATTTCGCTGATCGTATTCGCGCGCCACGGGCGCAACGTGCCGATTCCGTTCGGCCCCTACCTCGTGCTGGCCGGCCTGATCGCGCTGTTCTGGGGCGAACCGTTGCTCCAGTTTTACCTGCAAAACCTCTAGAGCGCGCGACGCCATGCCCCCAGTAATCGCGCTTACCGGCGGCATCGGCAGCGGCAAAAGCAGTGTCGGCAATATCCTGGCGGAACTGGGCGCCGCGGTGATCGACACCGATGAGATTGCCCATCAGCTGACCGCCGCGGGTCAGCCCGGTGCGCGTGCAATCGGCGCACAGTTCGGCGCCGAATATCTGGCGGCGGACGGCGCGCTCGACCGCAAGCGCATGCGCGAACTGGTTTTTGCGGACGCGCCCGCGAAAAAGAAACTCGAAGCCCTGCTGCATCCCATGATACGCGCCGCGGTGAAAGCGCGAATGAGTGCTGCGCCGACTGCCGCGCCGTATGCCGTGATAGTGGTGCCGCTCCTGATCGAAACCGGCGCTTACCACGATCTCGCCCGCCGGGTCCTGGTGGTCGACTGCGATGAAGAAGAACAGGTTGCGCGCGTGGTGCGCCGCAGTCAGCTCACCCCAGAGGCGGTCAGGGCCATCATGGCGAGCCAGGTCAGCCGCGCCGAGCGGTTGCGCTATGCCGATGACATCGTGCGCAACGACGGGGACCTGCCGGGGCTGCGTGCCGCGGTCGAGGCGCTGCATCGTAAATACCTAGAACTGCCGGAAAAACTGCTCGGGACACGATGAAGATCCGCCAAATTACCGTCAAAAACTCCAATAAGGTCTTTATTTTTTTCAGATTATGTAGAACAATTGGCCGCACACCAATAACGATTACGCCCCCTGACGCGCCGTGATCAGCTACGAACACCCACTGAGTGAGCGGATCCGCACTTTGCTGCGGCTGGAAGACCTGTACGAGCGCGCGCTGTATTTCATCGCCAAGGCCGATCCGCAGGAACATCACGTCGCACTGCTGAGCCTGTTCGAGATCCTCGAAGTCGCGGGCCGCGCCGATCTCAAATCCGATCTGTTGCAGGAACTCGAGCGCCAGAAGCAATCGCTCGAATCGCTGCGCGACAATCCCGATATTTCGCAGGAAGCGCTCGACAACATCCTGTGGGAAATTGACCGCACCTCGTCGCGGCTCTTCCAGATGTCGGGCAAGGTCGGCCAGGAACTGCGCGAAAACGAATGGCTGATGAGCATTAAGCAGCGCACCAACATCCCGGGCGGCGTGTGCGAATTCGACGTGCCGTCGTATCACTACTGGCTGCATCTGAGCACCGAGCAGCGCCGGCATGATCTCGAAAGCTGGCTGGCGCCCTTCCTGCCGATCCGCGACGGCATCTCGATCGTGCTGCGCCTCTTGCGCGAAAGCGGCAAATGCTCCAACCAGACCGCGGTGCAGGGCGTCTATCAGCAGATGATGGCGGGGCGCATCGCGCAAATGCTGCGCATCCGCCTGAAGCTCGACTATCAATGCGTGCCCGAAATGAGCGCGAACAAGTACGCACTCAACATCCGCTTCACTACCCAGGAATCCGGGCAGCGCTCCAAAGTTTTCGAATCGGACGTCGACTTCGAATTGACGTTCTGTAACCTCTGAGCCGGCTCATTGCGGCAATCGAACGTGAACGCGCGCGTCGTCAATTGTCCGCAATGCGGCAAGCCGGTCGAGTGGGCCCCTGCCAACCGCTTTCGTCCTTTTTGCTCGGAGCGCTGCCGCGTGATCGATCTTGGCGCGTGGGCGACCGAAGACTATCGCATACCGGTGCAGGACAACAAGGACGACATCGAGTCCGCACCGGGGCCGGGCGAAGCGCCGCAGTAGTTCAGCAGTATTTCGCGCCCGACCATGCGCCGCGCAGCATGCCGACACCGTGCGCGCCGCAGCGCCACGCCGCTGCAAGGTCCCCCACGTTGAGACCGCCCAGCGCATAAACCGGCAACGGATAGTCGCGTATCAGGCTCGTGAATTCCGGCCATCCCAGCGTCTTCGCCTGCGCGTGGCTCGGCGTCGCGGCAACAGGGCCGAGCACCACGAAATCCACGCCAAGTTCGCGCGCGCGCGCCAGTTCGGCGGCGTCGTGGCACGACGCGCCGCACCACTCGCCAGCGGGCCTTTGTGTTGCCGCCATCAGCTGCGACGCCGTCAGGTGCACGCCATCGGCGCCGGCTTGTGCAGCGATTTCCGCGGCGCCATTGACGACAACGCGCGCGCCATACGGATGGGCAACCGCTACGACCTCGGCCACAAACGCGGATAACTCGGCGCCGGTGAGCTGTTTTTCCCGCACCTGTATCAGTTTCAGCCCCTGGCGCAGCGCCTGCGCCAGCCGCGCCATGAAAACGTCGTGGCCGATTTCACCGGCGCAGGTAATCCCGTAAACACCCGGCAATTCGAGTCCGCGCAAGATCGGCCCATTGGCCGGCAGCACCGGCGAGACCGTGAGGCTGCGCGTCGATTGCCAGGACAATTGCTGCTGCTCGCGGCCGTGCGCTTCGCCCGACCATTGCAGAACCCGGAAAAACCGCAGACGCACGTCGGCATGCGAGTAGTCGAAGTCGCGCGTGAGCCACGGATAGGCAACTGTCACGTTGATGCCGAGCTCTTCGTGGAGTTCGCGCTCGAGCGCGGTGGCGGCATCCTCACCTGGCTCGACCTTGCCGCCGGGAAACTCCCAGTACCCGGCATACGCTTTGCCCGGCGGGCGTTGCGCCAGCAAAAATTCTCCACCCGGGTTGAAGATGACCGCAGCAACGACTTCGATGCGCGCGCGCGGGGACGCCGTAGCGGCGGCTTCCGCCATTGACGACTACGGTTTGCCGCGCGCGATGCGTGCGCGGCCGGCCCAATCGCGCGCGAACTGCCAGGCCACGCGTCCGCTGCGCGAACCACGCTGCAGCGCCCATTGCAGTGCCGCGTGCCGCACCGCCTCGGTGCCCGCGCCCCCAATCTTGAAATGCGCGAGCCATTGCGTGACGATTTCCAGATACTCGTCCTGGTCGAACGGATAGAACGACACCCACACGCCGAAGCGCTCCGACAACGAGATTTTTTCCTCGACGGTTTCGCCCGGATGGATTTCGTCGTCGACGCGCTTCGCCTCGAGGTTTTCCGACATGAATTCCGGCATCAGGTGGCGCCGGTTCGAGGTCGCGTAAATCAGGCAGTTTTCGGAAGCGGCCGCGACCGAACCGTCGAGCACGACTTTCAGCGCCTTATAGCCCGGCTCGTCGGCTTCGAACGACAAATCGTCGCAGTACAGCACGAAGCGCTCGGGGCGCTGCGCGATCAATTCGACGATTTCGGGCAGGTCGGTCAGGTCCTGCTTCTCCACCTCGATAACGCGCAGCCCGCGCGGCGCGTACTTGTTGAGCAGTGCCTTGATCAATGAGGATTTGCCGGTGCCGCGCGCGCCGGTCAAGAGGACGTTGTTCGCAGGCAGGCCTTCGACGAACTGGCGGGTATTCTGCTCGACCAGCTTTTTCTGGCGGTCGATGCCGCACAGGTCGCCCAACGCGATGCGATGCACGTGCCTTATCGTTTCGATGGCGCCGTGGCCGTTGCGCTTGCGCCAGCGGAACGCCGTCGCCTTCCAGTCGGTCTGCGCAGGCGCTGCCGGCAGCAGTTGTTCCACGCGCGCGAGCAGCGCATCGGCGCGCTTGATCAGCTTGTCAAAATCACTCATGAGAAATCAAAATATTTCACCGCAAAGGACGCGAAGGACGCGAAGGAAACCCAAAGTATTATTGTAACCGCCGATGAATCGCGATGAACACGGAAAAACATCCAGCTTTACGGCTTGGCTCATTTTGCTCTTGTCTATCGACTCGATTTCTGCTTTTCCTTTGCGTCCTTAGCGTCCTTTGCGGTTCAAGGTTTAGCTTCGGTAATCCGCGTTGATGCTGACGTAATCGTGCGACAGGTCGCACGTCCACAGCGTTGCGGCAGCAGCACCCCGATTGAGCGCGATACGCACAGTGATTTCGCTCTGTTTCATCACGCGCTGGCCATCCGCTTCCTGGTAATCGGGATTGCGCCCGCCCTGACGCGCGACCAGCACATCATCCAGGTAGAGATCGATTTTTTCGACATCGAGATCGGCCACTCCCGCGTAGCCGATTGCCGCCAGAATCCGGCCAAGATTGGGGTCGGAGGCGAAAAACGCCGTCTTGACGAGCGGCGAATGCGCCACCGCGAAACCGATTTTGCGGCACTCATCGTCGTTGCGCCCGCCTTCGACGCGCACCGTGATGAACTTGGTGGCGCCTTCGCCGTCACGGATTATCGCCTGCGCGAGCTGGGCCGCGACCGCGGTGACCGCATCGCGGAATGCCAGGAACTCCGCGCTGCGCGCATCGGTGATTTCATCCATCGCCGCTTTGCCGCTCGCGATCAGCATGAAAGAGTCGTTGGTCGAAGTGTCGCCATCGACGGTAATACAGTTGAACGTCTGCTTCGCGGCGTGCGCGACGGCGGCTTTGACGAGCGGCAGGCTGACGCGCGCGTCCGTCGCAACGAAGCCGAGCATGGTCGCCATGTTGGGATGTATCATGCCCGCGCCCTTGGCGATGCCGGTGATCGTCACCGCCGTCTTGCCGATCTGCACTCGCCGGGAAGCGGCTTTCGGCAACGTGTCGGTCGTCATGATGGCCTGCGCCGCACCAAACCAGTTGTCCTCGCGCAGATTTTCAATGCATCCTGGCAAACCCGCGGCGATGCGCCCGACCGGCAACGGCTCCATGATGACGCCAGTTGAAAACGGCAATACCTGGCCCGGGTTGCAGCCCAGCAATTTCGCTAGGTCGGCGCAGGTCTGGCGCGCGTGCGCAAGACCTTCCTTGCCGGTGCCGGCGTTGGCATTGCCGGTATTGATGAGCAGTGCGCATACTGCCGCGGCCGGGTCGAGCATCGACAAGTGCTGGCGCGTCACCACCACCGGCGCCGCGCAAAAACGGTTTTGCGTGAATACGCCCGCCACCTTCGCGCCATCGTCGAGCTTGATGACCAGGAGGTCCTTGCGGTCCGGCTTGCGTATGTTTGCTGCCGTGATGCCAAGGGCAACGCCAGCGACGGGCAGCAGGGATTTGGGATCGGGGGGGGCGAGATTGACGGGCATGGCGAGATTATAATCCGTGAGGCGTGAGGGGTAAGGCGTGATGGGTAAACAACAGCCGCCCCGGCGGCCTTCTCGGCTCTATGTTCTTGCCTCGCGCCTATCGCTTTCCTTGGTGGCCTTGGCGTACCCCTCAAGGGGGTATTGAAAGAAATCTTGGCGGTTCAAACCTAGGTCAATTTCCCGTGGCAGTGCTTGTACTTCTTGCCCGAACCGCAAGTACAGGGATCGTTGCGGCCGGTTTTCTGCGCCCCGCGCACGAAAGTCTGCGCGTCGGACGCCGGCGCTTCGGCGTTCGCTTCCTCAAGCGCCTGCTCGTAATCGGCATGATGGTATTGCACGTTCTTCGGCGCCTCGGGCTCCTCGACCTTCTGCAGTTCGGCCTCGCTCTTCACCTGCACCGTCAACAGCAGCTTCGTGACCTCGGTATTGATCATGTCGAGCATCAGCGAAAACAGCTCGAAAGCCTCGCGCTTGTATTCCTGCGTCGGCGTTTTCTGCGCGTAGCTCCTGAGATGTATACCCTGGCGCAGGTGATCGAGCGCCGCCAGGTGCTCGCGCCAGTGCGAATCAACACTCTGCAGCATGATCGCGCGCTCGAACTGGCGCATCGCCTGCGGCTCGACACCCGCGGTTTTTTCTTCGTATTTGCGGTTCCCGAATTCGATTACGCGCGCACGCACCTGGTCTTCATCCAGATCGGGCTCGTCTGCCAGCCATTGTCTGATCGGCAGTTCGAGCTGCACTTCGGCAGCCAGCGTTTTCTCCAGACCTTCGACGTCCCACTGCTCCTCGAGGCTTTCCGCCGGGATGTGCTGGGTGATGAAGCCGCCGATGACTTCGGCGCGGATGGCCGTGATGCGCTCCGAGATGTCGGTCGATTCAAGCAGCTGGTTGCGCGATTCGTAAATCGCTTTGCGCTGGTCGTTGGAGACATCGTCGTATTCAAGTAAATGCTTGCGCATGTCGAAATTGCGCGCTTCGACTTTTCTTTGCGCATTTTCGATCGCGCGCGTGACCCACGGGTGCTCGATCGCTTCGCCGTCCGGCATCTTCAGGCGCTGCATGATGGCGGCCACGCGGTCCGACGCGAAGATGCGCAGCAGAGGGTCTTCGAGCGAGAGATAGAAGCGGCTTGAGCCCGGATCGCCCTGGCGTCCCGAGCGTCCGCGCAACTGGTTGTCGACGCGCCGCGATTCGTGGCGCTCGGTCGCGATGATATGCAGCCCGCCGGCGGCAACCACCTGGTTGTGCAAAACCTGCCACGCCTGGCGCACTTCCTCGACCCGGCGTTGCCTGGTCGATGCGTCCAGGCTCGTGTCTGCTTCGATCTGGCTGATCTCCGGCTCCGGATTGCCGCCAAGCACGATGTCGGTGCCGCGGCCCGCCATATTGGTCGCAATGGTGATCGCTTTCGAACGCCCCGCCTGCACCACGATTTCGGCCTCGCGCGCGTGCTGCTTGGCGTTCAATACATTGTGCGGCAGCTTTTCCTTGTCGAGCAGTTTCGACAGCAGTTCCGAGTTCTCGATCGAGGTGGTGCCGACGAGCACCGGCTGGCCGCGTTCGTAGCAGCCCTTGATGTCCTTGATGACCGCCTCGTATTTCTCGCGCAGGGACTGGTAGACCTGGTCCATACGATCGTCGCGCACCATCGGCTTGTGGGTCGGAATGACCACGGTTTCGAGGGCGTAAATGTGCTGGAATTCGTAGGCCTCGGTATCAGCGGTGCCGGTCATACCCGCGAGTTTCGAATACATGCGGAAATAATTCTGGAATGTAATCGACGCGAGCGTCTGGTTCTCGCGCTGGATCGCCACACCTTCCTTGGCTTCGACCGCCTGGTGCAGGCCGTCCGACCAGCGCCGCCCCGACATCAGGCGCCCGGTGAATTCGTCGACGATGATGATTTCGTCTTCCTGCACGACGTACTGCTGGTCGCGATGGTACAGCGAGTGCGCGCGCAACGCTGCGTACAGGTGATGCATCAGGTTGATGTTGCTCGGGTCGTAGAGGCTGCCGCCGTGCGGCAGCATTCCGGCTTCCGCGAGCAGCGCTTCCGCGCGCTCGTGGCCGGCCTCCGACAACAGCACCTGGTGCTGTTTTTCGTCGACCGTATAGTCGCCGGGGCTGCTTTCATCGGCCTGGCGCTTTAAGCGCGGCGCGATCTCGTTCATGCGGTAATACAGTTCGGTGGTGTCTTCCGCCTGGCCCGAAATGATGAGCGGCGTGCGCGCCTCGTCGATCAGGATCGAATCCACCTCGTCGACAATTGCGTAATTCAGTTTGCGCTGGTAACGGTCGCCCGGCGCTGTTGCCATGTTGTCGCGCAGGTAATCGAAACCGAATTCGTTGTTGGTGCCGTAAGTAATATCGGCGGCGTAGGCGCCTTGCTTGTCGGCATGGTCCATCTGCGACAGGATCACGCCGACGGTGAGACCGAGAAAGCCGTAAATGCGCCCCATCCACTCGGAGTCGCGCTTGGCGAGGTAGTCGTTGACGGTCACCACGTGCACGCCTTTGCCCGACAGCGCGTTCAGATACGCGGGCAGCGTCGCCACCAGGGTTTTGCCCTCGCCGGTGCGCATCTCGCCGATCTTGCCATGATGCAAGACGATGCCGCCGATCAGTTGCACGTCAAAGTGGCGCATGTTCAGCACGCGCTTGCCGGCTTCGCGCACCACGGCGAACGCTTCGGGCAGTAGTGCGTCAAGCGACTCTCCGCCGGCGTGGCGCTGCTTGAATTCGGCAGTCTTGGCCGTCAGCGCGGCGTCGCTGAGTTTTGCGATTCCCGGCTCGAGCGCATTGGTTGCGCGCACCGCATGCATGTATTGACGCAACAGGCGGTCGTTGCGGCTACCGAATATTTTTTTAAGCAGGCCTGTGATCATGTCTACCGACACCCGAGAATCCACGACGCCAACGGGCCCGAGCCCGCCTGCGCCTCCTCCTCTTTTGAGGATGATTTGATTAAATGCAACCCTTGCTCAGGGCTCAATTAAATAAAAAGGGGCGGGGAAACACCCCACCCCTTTATGACTGAAACCTTAAGCGCGCTAACTGGGCAAGCGGAGAAAGCGCACCGGATTGAGCGGCGTTCCGTTCTGACGGACTTCGAAGTGCAGGTGCGGACCGGTGGCGCGCCCGGTGCTGCCGACCTGACCGATGGTTCCACCGCTGAGCACAACGTCGCCAATCTTGACCAGACGCTTCGACAAATGCGCGTAACGCGTGATCAAACTATTGCCGTGATCAATCTCGACCATATTACCATATTGAGGGTGGAAATCCGAGTAGGCAACCATGCCGCCGGCCGCCGCGCGTGCCGGCGTGCCGACCTCCGCCATGAAATCCATGCCTTCGTGATACGCCCGCACGCCGTTGAACGGATCGATGCGCCATCCGAAGTTGGACGAATACCAGCCGCCTTCGATCGGCAGCACCGACGGCAGCAATTTTTTCTTCGCGCTGTCGACTATCATCAGCGAATCGAGTATGCCGAGCTTCTCGGTGCGGTCGTCCATTTGCTTGGTCAGCAACTCGACCTGACGGTTCATGTCGCCGAGCGATAAATCGTATGTGGGCATGGTCGATACTGCACCGCCGCGGCCCGGCGGCTGGTCGAACATGAATTCCTGGGGTTTGAAACCGGCGGTCTTGGCGAGGCGCTCGCCGAGGGTGTCGAGGCGCAGCAACTGCGCCTGCATTTGCCCCAGCTTGGACGCCAGGGCGTTGAGATTTTCACGCAAATAGCTTTGCGTCTTTTCGTTCTGTTCGTGCTGGGCGCTTAAAATCAGGTTGTTGAGCAGCGTGCTGTTGAGGCTGGGAGCGCAACGCAGGACCGCATACTGCAGCGCAAACGCGAGGACCAGCAGCCCGAGCAGCCCGGCCGCGCCGCCCAATACCATATGCGGCAACGACAGTGTGATGGTCCGCGCCCTCGCGAGTTTTCCGGAAACTAGAATTATATTCATCTTTGCCCCACAATCTCCGCCATGTCCGCCCGCAAGATCGATTTCTATCTCAACTCGTCGGACCGCTTGCGTTCGTTGACCCGCGACGCCCGGCAACTCGCCGAACTGCAGCAGGTCCTTAAGAACACCGCGCCCTCTGCCCTGACACAAGCCTGCTGCGTCAAGCAGTTACGCGATGGAACTCTCACCCTTTTGGCTGAAAATGCCGCGATTGCCGCCAAACTGAAGCAGCTCGCCGCTAGATTGTTAGCTACTTACCAGAAACAGCGGTGGCAGATTACTTCAATCCGTATTGAAGTGCAAGTCAGGGAAGCCCCGCCGGCGCCCACCGCAAGAGCCGGGATCCGAGCCTTAAGCATTGAAACTATTGATAATTTAGAAAACCTCAGCGAACAGCTTGAAGACTCTCCGCTGAAGGCGGCGCTGGCCCGGATGGCGGCCCGGCAGCGTAGCGAGCGCTAACTTGCGGCGGCGCGTCAGATCACCAGGATCAGCCGTTCGAACAAGAGGCACGCCAACACTATGATGGCCATCAACATGCCGTACTTGAGGAGCTGCCACGCGAAAGTCACATAGCGGCGGTTTTTGGTCAGCAGGTAGACCACCAGCGACGCGCCGACGGTGATGAGCACCAGAAAGCCGACGATACGCAGGACGAACATGTGGCTAGGCCTTGGGGCGAAACGCCGGCGTACGGGTTAAGAACAAAAGACTAGGCCAGCGCGGGCTGGCTGGAGGCGACAAAGGCCGGCACGTCTTCGGCGCGGTCGAAACTCACGTATTCCCACGCGTCCTGCTGCTCCAGCAGACGCCGCAACAGCAGGTTGTTGAGGGCGTGCCCGGATTTGTGCGCGATAAAAGCGCCTATCACCGGATGGCCCAGCAAATAGAGATCGCCGATCGCGTCGAGCACCTTGTGCTTGACGAACTCGTCGTCGTAACGCAAACCGTCGTTGTTCAGCACGCGATATTCGTCGAGCACGATGGCATTGTCGAGCGAGCCGCCAAGCGCCAGACCCTGCCCGCGCATCCATTCGACTTCATGCATGAAACCGAAAGTGCGCGCGCGGCTGACTTCCCGGATGTACGATGTGGTCGTGAAATCGACGCATACGGATTTTGCCGAGTTCTCGAACACCGGATGGTCGAAGTCGATACTGAATTCGATCTTGAAGCCGTTGTGCGGTTCGAAGCGCGCGAGCTTGTCGCCCTCCCTGACTTCGACGGCTTTCAGGATGCGGATGAATTTTTTGGCGACCGCCTGCTCTTCGACGCCCGCCGACTGCAGCAGGAACACGAAGGGGCCGGCACTGCCATCCATGATGGGGACTTCGGCTGCCGACACGTCGACGTACACGTTGTCTATGCCCAGACCCGCCAGCGCCGACATCAGGTGCTCCACCGTCGACACCCGCACGCCGTCGCGTTCGAGACAGGACGAGAGCCGCGTGTCGCCGACCCGATAGGGATCGGCCTTGATATCAACCGGCTCCGCCAGATCGACGCGGCGGAATACCACGCCGGTGTTTGGTGCCGCCGGGCGCAAGGTCAGGTAGACCTTCTCGCCGGTGTGCAACCCAACGCCGGTGGCGCGGATGATGTTTTTGAGCGTGCGCTGCTTGATCACGAATTAACTCTTTGATTCTTATAGTTACTTAAAATGTAATTTTATCACGTTAGCTCCTGCCCCGGCAAAACCGGATATGCGCCCGCGCTGCACTGCGAAGTCACTGGCCCAATAGTGTGTGCTAACAACCCTTTGCCGTGATGCCCTTACCGCCGATTCATCAAATAACGAAGTCAGCCTCCATATGTAAACAAGATGCGCCTCAAGGGGCGTCGATTCGACCGCTTTTACACTCGCTTACATCCCTTTCAGTCCGCCTGCTTGCGCAGGAACGCCGGGATATCGAGCATTTCCACGCCCGACTGCCGCATCGCTTCGACCGTCTGGTTGCGATTGCGCCGGATGACCGCCGGCTGGTCCAGCACTTCGTAGTTCACCGCGCCCGGTGCCATTGCGCCGTCCGTGCCGGTCGCCTGCACCACCTGCAACGGCTTGGGTTGCATACGTGAGTGTGCCTTGCCGAGCCCGGTCGCGACTATCGTCACCCGCAACTCATCGCCCAGAGCATCGTCATAGACGGTGCCCGCGATCACGGTCGCCGATTCCGCGGCGAAGGCTTTGATGACGTCCATCACGTCGTACATTTCCTGCAACTGGAACAGCGCTTTGCTTGCCGAGATATTGACCAGCACGCCGCGCGCGTC
>Ga0214919_10006947_pt1 | contig 15398 bp, 12 predicted proteins | sample LL1503_MetaG_FD_177994 | JGI IMG/M metagenome (GOLD analysis project Ga0214919, IMG submission 177994) | Freshwater microbial communities from Lake Lanier, Atlanta, Georgia, United States - LL-1503 | ecosystem: Environmental > Aquatic > Freshwater > Lake | place: USA: Georgia | collected... | reverse complement strand
ACCAACCTCGACCAGTTTGCCGCCGGCCTCGTGGGAACCCGCTCGCCGCACGGCGCCTGCGGCAACAGCTTCGACCCGAAGTACGTGTCGGGCGGCTCGAGCTCGGGCTCGGCGGTAGCGGTGGCTGCGGGGCTGGTGAGCTTTTCGCTCGGGACCGATACGGCCGGCTCCGGGCGCGTGCCGGCCGCGTTCAACAACCTGTTCGGGCTGAAGCCGACCTGCGGGCTGCTCAGCGCGCGCGGGGTGGTCCCGGCGTGCCGGACGCTCGACTGCATCTCCATCTTTGCGCTGACTGCGGGAGACGCCGCCGCCGTCTTGCAAGTGGCTCAGGGGTACGACCCCGCCGACGCCTATTCCCGCCGCGCGCCGTTTGGCGGCGACACGCTGCCCGCCAGCCTCGCCGGTTGCAGGGTGGGCGTGCCGCGTGCGGACCAGTTGGAGTTCTTCGGCAATGCCGAAGCGAAAAAGCTGTTCTCGCAGGCGGTGGCGAAGCTGGAGCAGCTTGGCGCAAGACGTGTGGAGATCGATTTCGCGCCGTTCCTCGAAGCCGCGCGCCTGCTCTACGAGGGGCCGTGGATCGCCGAACGATACGTGGGCATCCGCAAGTTCTTCGATGAGCATCCGGAGGCGGTGTTCCCGGTCACCCGGCAGATCATCTCCGGTGGCGCAACGCCCACGGCCGCCGAGTGCTTTGCCGCCCAGTACCGGCTGAAGGACCTCATTCGCCGCGCTTTGGTTGTCTGGGAAAGCGTCGATCTCGTGGTCACGCCAACAGCGGGCACGCATTACACGATCGACGAGGTGAACGCCGACCCGATCCGCACCAACAGCACGCTCGGCACCTACACGAACTTCATGAACCTCATGGATTTCGCCGCGGTCGCGGTGCCGTCAGGCTTCTACCCGAACGGCCAGCCGTTCGGGATCACGCTGTTCTCCCGCGCCTTCACTGATGCGGGACTGTGCAGGCTGGGCGGCGAGGCGCAGCGCGCCATGGTCACGACCATGGGCGCAACAGGCGTGACCCTGCCGGCAGGGAGGGCGAGTCCGGCGCCCGTGCCCGCCACGGTGCGCGTCGCGGTCTGCGGGGCGCACATGTCGGGCCTGCCGCTCAATTTCCAGCTGACCGAGCGTGGCGCGGTGCTGGAGCGGCGAACGAGGACCGCGCCGCACTACCGCCTGTTTGCGCTGTCCGGCTTCAAGCCCGCGCGGCCGGGGATGGTGCGTGCCGCCGAGGGCGGCGCCGCGATCGAGGTCGAGGTCTGGCGCGTGCCGACGGAAAACTTCGGCAGCTTCGTGGACGGCATCCCGTCGCCGCTGGGCATCGGGACGGTCGAGCTCGAGGGCGGCGAGACGCTGCGCGGGTTCGTCTGCGAAGGCTACGCCGTGGTCGGCGCGGAGGAGGTCACGCAGCTTGGGAGTTGGCGGGTCTATGTCGATAAAATGTCAAAAAAGGCATGATAACTGGCGTGGAACCGGCTCCCCGCCTGTAATTTTTAAATAAAAGTTCAGGATTTATGGCCCGGATTGACGCGGGCAAGATTTCTCAGTAGCGCGGGCCAGGCGATCTGCCCGTCCATGCCCTTGGTGACCATCGCCACGCTTGCTTTGACTCCAGCGACGATCCTGGGGTCGACCTCCTTCACCTTGGCCGACAGCGCGCGCACCTGGATTTCGCAGGCGCGCTGCAGGTTGAACATCACCAGGAAGGCGTCGGCCACCGACGGGCCCACCGTGAGCAGGCCGTGGTTGCGCAGGATGAAGTTTGCGTTGCTGCCGAGGTCGTTCACGAGGCGCGGCTTTTCCGCGTCGTTGACGGCGATGCCTTCGTAGTCGTGGTGCCCGATGGAGGACAGTGCGATCGTCGCCTGCTGCGAGATCGGCAACAGGCGGCGAGGTCCACCCGCACCTGCCACTCCTCCTATACTATCGCGCCATGCGACCCAATTTCGTCTTCATCCTGGCCGATGACCTCGGCTACGCGGACCTCGGCTGCTACGGCGGACGGGCGTCCCCTTCGTGTTCCCCCAACCTTGACCGCATGGCGGCCGAAGGGCTGCGCTTCACCGACGGGTATGCCAACTCGTCGGTCTGCTCGCCCTCGCGCTTCGCGTTGATCACGGGGCGCTGGCAGTACCGGCTCCGCGGCGGCGCCGACGAGCCGGTGGCCAAGCGTGCGCGGGGCAACCCGGAGCTCGGCCTGCCGCCGGCGCATCCGACTATGCCCTCGCTGCTGCGCGACGCTGGCTATTCGACCGGGCTGGTGGGCAAGTGGCACTTGGGCTTTCCGCCCCACTTCGGGCCGCTGCAGAGCGGCTACCAGGAATACTTTGGCGTGATGAGCGGCGGCGTGGACTACTTCACCCATTGCGATTCGGCCGGGATCCACGACCTGTTCGAAGGGGAGACCGAGGTCGACCGGCCCGGCTACCTCACCGACCTGATCTCCGACCGGGCGGTGGACTACATTGGCCGGCAGCAGGGGAAGGCGCCATTCATGCTGTCCGTGCACTACACGGCACCGCACTGGCCGTGGGAGACGCGCGGGGACGAAGACGTGGCGAGGTCGATTGCGAAGATCATTCACACTGACGGTGGGTCAGTGCCCACTTACCTGCAGATGATCCATCATATGGACGAGGGCATCGGCCGGATCCTGGCGGCGCTCAAGGCCACGGGCGCCGACAGGGACACCATCGTCGTGTTCACCAGCGACAACGGCGGCGAGCGCTTCTCGGATACCTGGCCGCTCACGGGCAAGAAGATGGACCTGCTCGAGGGCGGCATCCGCGTGCCTTACATCGTGCGCTGGCCCGCGCAGGTCGCGGCCGGCGGCACCACACCGCAGATGGCGATCACGATGGACTGGATGGCGACGTTCCTCGATGCCGCCGGCGTGGCTGCGGATCCCGACTACCCGCTGGATGGCGTGAGCCTGCTGCCGGTGCTGAAGGACCCGCAGGCGGCGTTCGAACGAGAGTTGTTCTGGCGGATGAAGTTCCGCGGCCAGAAAGCCATGCGCAGCGGTCCCTGGAAATACTTCGTCAACGACGACGGCGAATTCCTGTTCGACCTGTCGAAGGACCAGCGGGAACGCGCGAACGTCGCGAAGCTGCAGGCGGGCCGGCTCGCCGAGATGCGCGCAAGGTTCGAAGCCTGGGAGAAGACCGTCCCGCCGATCCCGCAGGACGCCCAGTTCTCGATCCCCTACACCCGGGCCGACCTCGCCCACCCGAGCTGACCCCCGAAACCCGGGACAGACCCCGGTTTATTTGTAGCGCTTGCTCGCGATGGCGGCGCCGGCGGCGAGGGCCTTGAGTTTCGCCAGCGCGATCTCGCGGTTCATCGGCGCCATGCCGCAGTTGGTGCAGGCGATCAGCCGGTTCTTCGGGACGTATTTGAGGGCCCGTCCGATGGTCGCAGCGACTTCGGCCGGGGTTTCCACGCGGTCCGAGGCCACGTCGATGACGCCGACCATGACGTCCTTGCCTTTCAGGAGCGCCATCAGTTCGATGGGCACCCTGGAGTGGATGCATTCAAGCGACACCTGCTTGATGCTGCTCTTGGCAAGCACGGGGAAGATCTCGGCGTATTGCCGCCACTCGGTGCCGAGCGTCTCCTTCCAGTCGGTGTTGGCCTTGATGCCGTAGCCGTAGCAGATGTGCACAGCGGTCGTGCACTTGAGTCCCTTCGCCGCGCGTTCCAGCGCCTTGACGCCCCAGGTTTTCACCTCCGACATGTAGACGTTGAACGCCGGTTCGTCGAACTGGATCACGTCGACGCCGTCCTTCTCGAGGGCCCGCGCCTCCTGGTTCAGCAGCGCGGCAAACGCCATGGCCATCTTCACCTTGTCGCCGTAGTACTCGTCGGCGATGGTGTCGACGATGGTCATCGGGCCGGGCATCGTGATCTTCAGCTTCCTCTTCGTATGGGCACGGGCAATCAAGGCTTCGACCTTGTGCACGCGGCCTTTCAGTTTCAGGGGACCGACCACGCGGGGCACCATCGCGTCGTATCGGTTGTTGCGGATCCCCATCTTCACCTTGCGTTTGAAGTCGATGCCCTCCACCTGCTCGAGGAAACCGTGCACGAAATGCTGCCGCGACTGCTCGCCGTCCGAGACGATGTCGATGCCGGCGTCTTCCTGCTCCTTCAGCCAGAGGAGCGTGGCGTCGCGCTTGGCGGCGGCGAGGTCCGCGCCCTGCGCCTTCCACTGCGGCCACAGCTTCTGCGTCTCGGCGAGCCACTCGGGCTTGGGCAGGCTGCCTGCGATGGTGGTCTTGAACACTTCCTATGCCACCGCTCGCAAACCTTGCTGCTCTGCCTCGATCGCCTTGTTCAGCAGGTTGAGCGAGTGCATCCCCCCGGCGTCTCCGCCGACACTGATGCGCGGCGCATCCGGGGCCTGGTTGGTTCGGATCTGCTGCTGCTCGAAGAGCGCCCAGTCCTGCTTGAACGCCAGTTCGATCTGTCCGAACACCATGTCTGTCGTCGCTTGGTCGTCCGGCTTCTTGTCCTGCCCCTGGGCCCAGAAATAGTGTGTCGAGGTCTCGGTCTCGGGCGTGATCAGGTTCAGGTTTACCAGGCCAATGCCGCCGAGTTTCGCGCCATTGGGCGCGCCGTGCGCGGCGATATTGTCCCGCGCATTCTGGCCATGCGGCGCGGCGCCGGACCACAGGCGGATGACCGAAGGCAGGGAGAAGCGCAGCAGTTGCCAGCGATCCACCTTGCCGCCCTTGAAGTCAGCGGCCTTGGCGTAGGTCGGCGGCGGGTCGCTGTTTATCATCCAGCGATGGACCTCGACGTCGTTCTCGCCGCGGATGGACTTAATGTCAGCCTGGTCGATCAGCGCATAGTTGCCGATCGTGGTCGCGTGCACGAAGGTGAGGTGGGTCAGGTCCATCAGGTTCTCGATGATGAACTGGTAGCGGCCTTTGACCGGAAACATGGTGCCTTTCCAGCCCCAATTGCCATCGTCGAGGAATGACAGGTCGGGGATCGTCGAAGCGTCGGCACTCGCAGGATCGGCCATCCAGACCCACATGCACTGATGACGTTCTACGATCGCATAGCCCTTCACTCGTGCGGTTTCCGGGATCTGCGTCTGCGAGGGGATCTTTACGCACTTGCCGCTCGAGTCGTACTGGAAGCCGTGATAGCCGCACTGGATCGTGTTGTCGATCACGGCGCCGAGCGACAGGGGGTAGTGGCGGTGGCAACAGCGGTCTTCGAGCGCGGCGAGGTTTCCCTGCATGTCGCGGAAGAACACGATCGGCTCGTTGCATATCATGCGGGCGAGGATCCCGCCCGGTTGAAGATCCTTGGCCCACCCGGCCATGTACCAGCCATTGCGTAAAAATGCCATCGTCGCCTCCCTCAGTGAGAATTCGCCTGCCTCGCGAACATGGTAAGCCGGATTCGCGCTGCAGCAAACCATCGCTTGACGTGCGATGACCCGTTTGCGATGCTTGTTTCACAACGCAGTGCGAATGCCGCGCTGCAAAAAAATGGAGGAGACTATGAACAAATCACTGCGCGGTGCCTTGCTGTGTGCCTCTGTCGCCGGGGCCCTGACGTGCGCCGGCCCTGCTGCTGCCAAGTTGAATTCCTGCAACGATCCGATCGTGCTCGGGACCACGATTTCCGAGACGGGCCCGTTCTCGACGCTTGCCGACAAGTGGCGCAAGCTGACCGAAGTGTTTGCCGAGGAGGTCAACAAGGGCGGCGGGATCATGGTCAAGGCCTGCAACAAAAAGGTGCCGGTCAAGTTTGTCATCTACGACGACCAGAGCGTGCCCGCTACCGCAGTATCCCTTTACGAGAAGATGGCCACAGTCGACAACGTGGATTTTTTCGTCGGCCCCGACTGGTCGTCTCTGGGCGGGCCGGTGCCGCCGATAGCCGAGAAGCACAAGATCCCCATGGTAGCGGCCAACGTGGCCTCGCCCGCGCTGTATGACCGCGGACTCAAGTACCTGTGGGGTACGCCGTTCCCTGTGGTGCCGCGCTGGTCGGAGCGGTATTTCGACATGGTTTCGAAGCAGACCCCGAAGCCGCAGTCCATCTTCTTCGTGACCCACGACAACCCGGTAATGAAGGGGATCACCGCGTACTGGAGCAAGAAGGCCGAAGCGCAAGGGATCAAGGTGCTGGGCAGCGAGACCTTTTCCCCGGACCTGAAGGACTTCACGGCGATGATCGCCAAGCTGCGCGCTGCGAAGCCGGACATCATCTACATCGCCGCGTTCGACAGCGCCTCGGTGCCGCTGGTGCAGCAGATGCGCCAGCTCAAGGTAAAGGCGATGGACGTGCACCACGTCATGCTCACCGGCTCGCTTGCGCGCCAGGTCGGCAAGGACATCGAGGGCATGACCGGGGAGCTGTCCTGGTATCCCGGGATCAAGGGCGCCTACAGCGACCTGGTCGAAACGGTCATGCAGCGTTCGGACGTCAACATGTTCGACTACATCTGGACGCTGGGACGGCTCAGCTCCTACCTCGTGATGATGCAGGCAATCGAGAAGGCGGGCGCGATCGACCGCGAGAAGGTCAAGGATGCCCTCTACAAGGGGACCTTCAAGTCGCCGGCGGGCGACATCGTGTTCGACGAGCGCGGGTTCCCCGACACAGGCGCATTCACAGTCCAGATGCAGAACGGCAAGGTCAACGTGGTCTGGCCGCCCCATGTGGCCACCAGCAAGCCCGTCTGGCCTTCCCCGAGCTGGCAGTGACCGAGGCTTCCCGGGGCAGGCGTCCCCCGTTGCCCGCCAACCTGCTGGATTGACGGCAGTGACTCTGGAGGCTTTGATCCAGGTCCTGATCGGGGGGCTGCTGCTCGGCGGGCTGTACGCGCTGGTCGCTTTCGGTCTGTCTCTGATCTACGGCGTGGTGCGGATCCTGAACTTCTCTCACGGCACGCTGCTTTCGGTTGGCGGGGTGCTGGCGAGCCTCCTTTACGCGACCTACAAGCTCCACCCCGTGTTCCTGATCCTGATTCTGGTGCCGGCATTCTTTGCCTTCGGCTACCTCTTCTATGCGTACCTGCTCCAACCGCTGGAGCGCCGCAGCCACTTCGAGTCGACTGTGGGGACCGTGCTCGTAACGGTCGGTGCGCTGCTGATCCTGTCGGACCTCACGGCCAAACTCGCTGGGGCGACGCAGCGCAACATCCCGCTGCGCTTCGAGGCGATCGAGATCGGGGAGATCGTGATCTCCACCACGCAGATCTGGATCCTCGGCGGGATCGCGGTGCTTACGGTGGCCATGCAGGTGTTTCTGCGCAAGACATGGTTCGGGCGGGCGATCCGTGCCGTGACCCAGGACCCGGTGGGCGCGCGAATCTGCGGTGTGGATAGCAGTCGCATGAAAGCTGCTACGTTCGCCTTCGGCTCGTCCATCGTCGCTGTGGCCGCAGTGCTCTATTCCATGTCTTTCCCGGTCGACCCTTACATGGGGTTCGGGCTGACCGTGAAGGCGTTCACCATCATCATCCTCGGGGGCATAGGCAACCTTGTCGGGGCGTTGCTGGCGGGCCTTTTCCTTGGCGTTGCCGAGGGGCTCACAGGCTTCTTCTGGAAACCGGAGTGGGCGCCGGCGCTCTCGGTCATTCTGCTGCTTCTGATCCTCGTGGTTTTCCCCAAAGGACTGGGCCGCTCGCGATGAGGCGTCTCGGCGGTCCGGCCTGGAAAATGGCCCTGTTCCTCGCGGCCGGTGGCGTACCGCTGGCCGGCAATGCCTATTACACAACCTTTGCCTTCACGATCTTGATCGCCTTTGTGCTGGCGCAGAGCTGGGATTGGGTCGCGGGCGAAATGGGGTACGTGAACCTCGGGCATTACTGCTTCTACGGGATCGGCGCTTACGCGTTCGCCATCGTGCTGGTTGCAAAGTATCCGGTTGTACTGGCGATGCTGTTCGCGCTGATGGCTACCGCGATTGCGGCCGCAGTGTTCGCGTTTCCGCTGTTCCGCCTCAAGGGGGATTACTTCGCGTTCGGTACGCTGGCCCTGCTGCCACTGGCGGAGGTGCTTGCGCTGAACATGGTGCCGGTCACCAACGGCTCCGACGGAATCGTGTTGCCGCCCGACAACGTATTAGGTGAGGCCTATTACATCGCGCTGGCGGTTTGTGTGGCCACCGTGATCGTCACCGGGTGGCTCACCCACGTCCGGTTCGGGTACGCGCTCAAGAGTATCCGCAACGACGAGGAAGTGGCGGAGGTCATGGGCATCCGCATCTTCCCGGTCAAGGTGGCCGTGATTGTTCTGGCTGCGGCGTTTGCCGGACTGGCGGGGGGCGTGCAGGCCTGGCAGATGAGCTTCATCGACCCCGGCACGGTGTTCGGCCTCAACGTAGCGCTGGTGCCGGTGGCGATGGCGCTGCTCGGCGGCTCGGGCCTGCTGTGGGGGCCGTTGGTCGGGGTGCTGTTGCTCGCCACGATGCAGCAGTGGCTGCTGGTCAACGTGACGGGATACCAGGCGACCATCTACGGCACGGTGATCCTGCTGATCGGCCGCTTCATGCCGGGCGGGCTGTTGCGCGCAAGTTGGGTGCGCGAGCGGCGCTGGCTCTCCGGCCTCGTCCAGGAGCACCACGAGCGAATCACTGGCACCGGGGCGGCGCGGCAGGTGAGCGGGCAGTTGCCCCTCGCAGTGCGCCCCACGGATCGCTCGCGCCCGATGCTCGAGTGCCGCGAGGTGAGCATGACGTTCGGCGGAAACGTGGCGGTCAACGCGGTCAGCCTCAGCATCATGCAGGGTGAAATCGTAGGGCTGGTCGGCGCCAACGGGTCCGGCAAGACGACGCTGTTCAACTGCATCTCCAAGGTCTATGAGCCGGTGGGCGGCGGGATCCTGCTCGACGGCCGGCCGCTTGCCGGGCTGCGCCGGGACCAGGTGGCGCACCTGGGTGTGGGGCGGACCTACCAGATTCCGCGACCGTTCGGCGATCTCACTGTGCAGGAGAACATTGCCGTGCCCCTCATGTTCGGCGAGGACCGGCTCGGCCCGCGCGAGGCGCTGGACCAGGCGCGCGAGTTCGTCGCCTATGCGCGGCTCGATGCGCGGCTCACCGATCGGGCGGACGCGCTTTCGCCGCAGGAGAGGAAGGCGCTCGAGTTCGCGCGGGCGCTGGCCTGCAAGCCGAAGCTGCTCCTCGTCGACGAAGTGGCCTCGGGCCTCACGCCGATGGAGATCAAGCGCTTCGTTGAGTTGATCCGCGACGTGCGCGACCGCTACGGCATCACAGTGGTCTGGGTGGAGCACATCTTCTCGGCACTCGCGCAGGTGGTGGACCGGGTCATCGTGCTGGAGCAGGGAGAGGTGATCGCCGACGGAGTGCTGGGTGACGTAGTCAAGGATGAGCGCGTGCTGCGCACCTACCTCGGCGGGGCTGCGCAGAAGGCAGCGGTGGGCCATGCTTGAACTCGAGCACGTGGCCGTGGATCACGGCAGCCAGCGCGCGCTGTGGGATGTGAGCCTGCAGGTGCGTGAACGCGAGTTGGTCGGGCTGCTCGGCGCCAACGGCGCCGGGAAATCCACCACGCTTGGCGCCATCATCGGCCTGTACCCGGCGGCTTCGGGGTCATTGCGCTATGCCGGAGAGGCGATCGGCGGGCGGTCCACCTCCCGCAACGTGGCTGCAGGGATCGCGCTGGTCCCGGAAGGCCGTCGACTGTTTCCGGCAATGACCGTCGAGGAGAACCTTGCGATGGGTGCGTATGCACCGACCGCCCGCCGGGGCGTGCGCGAGGCGCTGGCGCGGACTTACGAGTTGTTCCCGATCCTCGCCGACAAGCGGCGGCAGGATGCGGGTGAACTTTCCGGCGGCCAGCAGCAGATGGTGGCGATCGGCCGGGCCCTGATGTCCGGCCCCAGCCTGCTGCTGCTGGATGAGCCCTTCATCGGCGTGGCGCCGATCCTGGTCGAAGAGATCATTCGGGCCTTGCGCCGCATCGCCGCGGGTGGCGTCACGATGTTGCTGGTGGAGCAGAACATCCATCGCGCCCTTGATTTCGTCGAACGGGCGTATGTGATTGAAAACGGCCGAACGGTGCTCGAGGGTGGTCGCGACGCGCTTGTCGGCAATCCGGAGTTCAGCAACAAATTTCTAGGTCTCGACTAGACCGAAGGGAATGCGGACATGGCAAAGCGTCTTGAAGGACGAGTAGCAATCATCACGGGAGCCGCACAAGGCATCGGAGCCGTCTACGCACATGCTCTGGCCGATGAAGGCGCCGCGGTGGTGGTGTCGGACTTGCTTGATGCCGGTCCGGTCGCCGAAGCGATCCGGCAGGCGGGTGGGCGCGCCCTGGCCCTGAAGACTGACGTGACCGATCCGGCCTCGGCCCAGTCCATGGTGGCGGACACCGTGAAGGCATTCGGCGCGATCGATATCCTGGTCACCAATGCCGCCCTGTTCGGCAACCTGTCGCTGAAGCCCGTGACCGAGATCGACAGCGCCGAGTGGGACCGTGTGATGGCGGTCAACGTGCGCGGCGTGTTCGAGTGCGTGAAGGCGGCCGTCCCGGAGATGCAGAAGCGCAAGTACGGCAAGATCGTCAATATCGCCTCCGGAACCGTGTTCAAGGGCTCGCCCCTGCTTCTGCACTACGTGACATCCAAGGGGGCGGTCGTGGCGATGACTCGTTGCCTCGCGCGTGAGTTGGGCGACGACGGCATCCGGGTCAATACCCTGGCGCCGGGCCTGGTGATGAGCGACAACGTTATCGCAAACCCTGCGTGGAAGGGCGCGATCGTCGCCAACAACATAGCCAGCCGTGCAATCAAGAAGGATCTGTATCCGTCAGACCTGACCGGGACCCTGGTGTACCTGTGCTCGGCCGAAAGTGATTTCGTTACCGGGCAGGTGGTGGTGGTGGACGGCGGTTCGGTGATGCACTGATTTTCCGGCGCCAGTGAGCGGGCATCCTCACTGCTCGCCGATCAGCGTCGAGAAATCTCATAAGCCGTACTCCGTCCGCCCCCCGGCGTCTTCGTCAATATCCCGAGCGCCACCAGTTCGTTGATGTCGCGCAGTGCGGTGTCGGGCGAGCACTTCGCAATGGCGGCCCACTTGCTGCTGGTGAGCTTGCCCTCGAACCCATCCAGCAGCCGGTTGAGCAACTTGATCTGCCGCTCGTTCATTGGCGTGCCGGACCAGCGCTGCCAGAAATCCGCCTTCGTCATGACAGCGCAGAGCATCGCCTCCGCCCCCTGTATCGCGCGCAACAGGCAGCCGAGGAACCATTCAAGCCAGCCCGTGACATCGAGCGAGCCCTTCTGGGTGCGCTCCAGCATCTCGTAGTAGTCCTTTCGCTCTTGCTGGATTTGCGCCGACAGGCTGTAGAACCGCTGCGATGATCGTTCGGCGCGAGCCAATGCCATATCCCCGACCGCCCGGGCGATACGACCGTTCCCATCGTCAAACGGGTGGACGGTCACGAACCACAGATGCGCGAGGCCCGCCTTGATCAACGGATCCTCTTCCTGGTCGGCGCTGAACCACACCAGCAGGTCCGACATCTCGGCGTCCAGTCGATTGGCAGGTGGCGCTTCGAAGTGCACCTTCTGCCGGCCTGGGGGACCGGACACTACTTGCATGGGCCCGCTTGAATCGTTGCGCCAGGTCCCTGTGCGAATCAGCGCCATGCCGCTGTAGCCGGTCGGGAAAAGCGCGGCGTGCCAACCAAACAATCGCTCTGGCGTAAGCGCCAGGGGATGCTGGGTGGTCGCATCCAGCACCATGTCGACGACGCCATCTACATGCCGGTCGGCGGGCGCCAGGGCGCCGATGTCTACTCCCAGGCGACGCGCGACCGAGGAGCGGACTGCGTCAGGATTGAGACGTTCGCCTTCAATCTCGCTGGTTTTCAGCACGTCTTCGGTCAACACCTGCACGGTGGCCTGCTCACGCAGCCCCATCCCGAGGCCCTGCATCCTTCCGAGCAAGTTGCCCTGCGCGCGGTGAACCTGGCCGAGCAGGTTCAGTAGCTTGTGGATGTCATAGCGCCAGTGCGGCCAGTCCTGCTGCTGCCAGAGGTAAGTATTTTCTCCGCTATTCATGCGGTGATTATGCTCGACATTCTCCGCAAGGGCAATATATTTACCGCAATTACTGCGTCGAATGCTTGGTTGCGGGCCTCGCAGAAAGAGAGTGCGCTCGAGTTGCTCGAAGCCCACTCATTTGGTCAACAGCGCAATGTAGGCCGGGTAACTGAAATTGCGATTTTTCTTTTGCCCGGTCATCTCGACAACGATACCGAGATCGCTCAGGAGCTTGATTGCCGCGTTGGCCGTCGGAAAGGTGGTGGTCAGTTTTTGTCGCACGCGCTCGACGGTGAACCGCGGCATCATCGGCAGCAGCTCGAACAGGCGATAGGCGGCAGGTCCCGATTTCGGCGAATTGAGAAGGCGCCTTCGGTCGGCGGCGACCAGGGTTGCGATCTCGACGATGCTGCGTTCGGCGTCAGTCGCCGCCATGGCGACCCCCTCGAGGAAGAAGGTGATCCACGATTCCCAATGTCCTTCGGTGCGGATGCCTGAGAGCTGTCGGTAATAGTCCATCTGATGCTGTTTCAAATAGCCGCTCAGGTACATCAGGGGCTCCGGCAACAGCCGCCAATGCTCCAACAACGCCGCGATTAAGAGACGTCCGATGCGGCCGTTGCCATCCAGAAACGGGTGGATGGTTTCGAACTGGGCGTGCACTAACGCGATATTGACCAGGGGCGGCAGTGCGGGCGAAGCGGAATGAATGAACCTTTCCAGATCGCCCAGCAATCGCGGCACCTGATCTGCCGGAGGAGGCACGAAAACCGCGTTCCCGGGCCGGGTGCCACCGATCCAGTTTTGTGAGCGGCGCAACTCGCCAGGTTGCTTGCCCGATCCGCGCGCCCCGTCGAGCAGCAGGCGGTGGGCATCGCACATCAGACGGACACTGATGGGCAGCCCGCCGGGATTCCTGAGGTTGTCGCGCACGAGTCGATAGGCGCGCAGATAGTTTGTGACTTCCTCGATGTCATCCGCATTGCCCACATCTAGGCCGGCTTCCTCATCGAACAAGTCGGTGAGGGTTGCCTGGGTTCCCTCGATTTGCGACGTCAGTAACGCTTCTTTCCGGATCGCGCTATACAGGAGCCAGTCGACCGAAGGCACAAGCCCCGACACGCCCGACAGGCGGGCAAGGGCCAGTTCTGCGGCCCGGTTCTGCGCTTCGAATCCATCCAGCGAAAGGGCGGGCTCTGCCGGCGGCAAGGCACTCGGGACGAAGGCCTGGACCGCTTCGCCAAGGGTGGTCGAGGTGATGTAGGTTCCGGTAGGGCGCTTCATGTTGAAGATTTGTTTAATGGCTTACCGTAATAATAAAGCAGTCTTTAATATTATGGCAATCAATTAAAGCTTGTTTTAATAACTGGACTTCTGGCAAAGATGGCCTAACGGGCACGAGCTATCGGGACGAAGCTTTCGTCCTCGAAAAGCGATTGCGTATAAGCGAATACCTCTGCTGCCACTTTTCACCCTATCCCCTTGTCAGGAGCCAATCTTCAGCCAAATTGCTGCCAATCGGCTCCTGCTCACCCCGGCGCTCGCCAAGATTCCGGTTCCCGCTTCATCGTCGCAACAAGCAGCCAGGCCGCGAGTTGCACTGCCCCGAGCACCGCAAAGGCCAGCGCATAGCTCTCCGCCGGGTAGCGGCCGCCCTCGGCGGGATACACGCGCAGCATCATCCCCGTCCCGATCTGCGCGATGAACGCGAAAACGAAAGTTGAGACGTTCAAGGCGGTGTTCAGGCGACCGGATACCGCCACCGAAAAATGCCGCGAGAGGATGGCATAGGCGAGCATGGTCGCGAGCGACCCGAACGCATAGGTAAGCAGGAGGGGGAGCTTGAGCAGGCCGGGCGCAAACGCCAGGCCGAAGAAGCCGGCGACCGACAGCAGCGTTCCCCACTTCATCAGCGTCATGCGTGAGAGCCCGCGCGCGGCCATGCGATCCGCGCCCTGCCCGAAGATGACGGAGGCCACGGCATAGGTCAGCGCAGACCACATCAGCCATTGCGCGGCCTCACCGCGGGCGAGTCCCTGCGTGTCCATCAGCCAGGGCACCAGCCACAGCCCGAACAGGGACTGGTAGCTGCCCTGGATCAGGATCAGCGGCGCCCCGATGCGCCAGAAGGCTGGCGTTGCGAATATTGCACAGATCTTCGACCACTGCTCGTCCCAGCGTTCGTGTGCGCCGGCAAGGGGCTTCTCGGGGACGGCAAAAAAGATCCAGGCCGAGACCAGCACGGAAAATCCGGCCAGTCCCGCGAATATCCCGCGCCAGCCGACCACGCTGGCTGCAAACTCAACGGGTACGGTCGCGGCCACCGCGCCGAGCGCCCCCGCAGCGATGACCCACCCGTTGAGGGTCGCCAGACGGTCGAGCGGGAACCAGAGGGTGAAGGCCTTCATGGACCCCATCAGGCACGCCGAAACGCCGAGACCGATGAGTACGCGCCCGAATACCAGCGACCCCAGCCCATCGGCGGCTGCAAACGCAGCTGCGCCTGCAGCGGCCACGAGGAGCAACGACGCGGTGACCCGGCGAGGGCCGTAGCGGTCGAGGAAAATGCCCAGCGGGATCTGCGTCGTGGCGAAGGCGATGAAATAGGCGCTCGTGAGCAGCCCGAGTTCGGCCGATGTCAGCGAGAACGTCCCCGCGATGTCCTTGGAGATGACGGCGTTGACGTTGCGGAACAGGAACGAAAGGAAAAAGCCCGTCGCAAACGGCAGGAACACGACCAGGAGCAGCCGCGTGGGCAGGGAGGCGTTCACTCAGTCGCAGCGGTTTGCGATGCCGAACCCTTGTCCCAGAATACGATGCGGCTGTGCAGGAAGCGGATCGACAAGCTGCCTGCCACGCCCAGTACGGCGAGGCTGATGAGCGCCGCGAACATTGTGTTGGTCTCGAGGTTCACCGCGGCGGCGCTGATGAGATAGCCAAGGCCCTTGGTCGAGGACACGAACTCGGCCACCACCGCGCCGATGAGGCCCAGCACCACGGCGATCTGCAGGCCGGCGAAGATGTGCCCCGCGGCCGAAGGGATCTTGATCCGGGTGAGGATGTGCCAGGGCGAGGCCGAGAAGGCGTGCATCAGGTCGAGCAGGGCCGGGTTGGTCTGCTTCAGGCCGACCGCGGTGTTGATGAACATCGGGAAGAAGCACACCAGCGCCACCATCACGACCTTGGACTCGAGCCCGAAGCCGAACCACACGATGATCAGCGGGGCCAGTGCGACCTTGGGCATCGACTGCAGGGCTACGACGTACGGCAGCAGTGTCTGCTCCACGGCGCGCGATTCCGCGAACAGGCATCCGAGCATGAAGGCCAGCGTGCAGCCCAGGATGTAGCCGAAGG
>Ga0214919_10006945_pt1 | contig 15400 bp, 15 predicted proteins | sample LL1503_MetaG_FD_177994 | JGI IMG/M metagenome (GOLD analysis project Ga0214919, IMG submission 177994) | Freshwater microbial communities from Lake Lanier, Atlanta, Georgia, United States - LL-1503 | ecosystem: Environmental > Aquatic > Freshwater > Lake | place: USA: Georgia | collected... | reverse complement strand
CTTTTCAAGATGGAAACGGTCGATTAAGTCGAGTACTAACGACTTTGTTATTACTGCAAGCCGGTTATGCCTACGTGCCCTATAGCTCCCTTGAAAGTGTCGTTGAACAAAACAAAGAGGCTTATTATTTTTCCCTCAGACAAACTCAAGGCTCGATCCGAACTGACCGTCCAAACTGGCAACCCTGGATCCAATTTTTTCTTCAGTCATTGCAAAAGCAAAAACAACGTCTTTCCGTCAAAGTCGAGCAAGAAAAATTAGTGTTGGCGACGTTGCCAGAATTAGCCGTACAAATTCTTGATTACGCCCATGCCCATGGACGTATCACGATGAGCGATATGATTAAGTTGAGTGGCGCTAGTCGAAATACGCTGAAAGAACACTTTAGAAATTTAGTCGCACAGAAGCACCTTGTTCAACATGGTAATGGCAAAGGAACATGGTACGCCCGGAAATGAAGTGCCTCATACAAAATTGATGGTGTTGATAACAGTGCGTTTAGATTGACATGTAAGATGTTCGACTAATTTTATTATTTGCAAATTCAACGAGGCTTATCCCCCATGTTTAACGCTCAAAACTCACCCACTTCTCTTCCAAAATTTCTAGGCTCTCTCTGGGCTATTGGAATTATTTTGATTTTTATTTCTTATTTTTTTATAGATAAACCCTTATGCAGTTTTATTTTTACGCATCACTTATCCAGCCATCTTTATTTTTTTAGTTTTTTTAAAAACCTAATCGAATGGCCTGGGGTGTTTGAACTAATTGCACCAATTTTATTATTTATTTTCCTGTTAATTTTTCTCTTGCCCAATAGCAAAAATAATCTCAAAAAATATCAATCTATGCTGATCTTAGTCACTCTCAGTGTGAGTCTGACTTTTTTAATCAAGAATGATCTCAAATGGATCTTCAGTCGCGATTGGCCCACGACCTGGACTCACGACAATTTGTCTTGGATCAAAAACCAGGCCTATGGCTTTCAATGGTTTCAAGGGCCTTGGTTTCAGGGGACGGATAGCACCGGATCTTTCCCATCTGGTCACAGCAGCATTGCCTTTGCGAGCTTGATCTCTGTTGGGCTGGTCTATCAAAAACTACTCAAAGTTTGCGTCTTATTGGCCAGTTTAGAAGCACTTTCGATGGTTTTATTTAATTATCATTTTTTGAGCGATGTGATTGCGGGGGCGTGTTTGGGGATTACTATTTCTGTGCTGTGTCAGGCGGTTTTAAATAAAAAAAAAGCATGCCATTTTTAACAAACACTCAACAAAGCCAGCATCGCCTGCTCCATCTCCCCTAAAGTCTCCTCTGAAATATTAAGCGGCGGAAACCAATATAAAGTCTCTCCCAATGGTCTTAATAAAATGCCCGCTTGAATCCCCCGATTAAAAAAATGTTTAAGAAATTCAGGACCTAGTTTTTGGATATTTAGATCTGCTGCAATAATCCCACCAATCCCACGAATATTTTTGAGGCAAGCTGTTTGATCTGAAATATGTTTAAAGCTTTCCTGCATTTTGATTTGAAGATTTCGGGCTTTAAGACAGATATTTTCTTCTTGAATAATTTTTAAATTTTCTAAAGCAACGCCCACTGCCAGTGCATTGCCAGAATAAGTATGCGAATGCAAAAAAGACTTCTCAGCGCTATGACTTAGATCATGATCATAAAAAATGTCATAAATTTGATTCGTCATGATCACCGCACTCATAGGCAAGAAACCCGCCGTGAGACTTTTAGAAAGACACACAAAATCAGGCTGAATGTGCGCATATTCACAAGCTAATAATTTCCCCGTTCGACCAAGGCCCGTCATGATTTCATCGGCAATCAAATGAATCCCATGCGTTTTTGCGAATTGATTTAATCTGGTAAAAAAATCAGCGGAGATGATTCGCATTCCTGCTGAGCCTTGAACAATCGGCTCAAAAATAATGGCCGTTGTCTGATCTTTTATTTTTTCTAATTCTGGAAGAATTTTCTCCCAGTAGTCTTCGCAATTATCCCAAACTGGATCTTGTTGGTTTAAGACATAGGGTAAATTTTTAATCATATAACTCGTAAATAAAAAATCTTGATAGGGTTTCTTAAACCTTCCTAAATCACTGACACTCAAGGCTCCAATGGTCTCTCCGTGATAGCCATTGGATAAAGCAATCACGCCTATTTTTTTATTCTCACCCATGATTTTTCGGCTATGCAGGCTGAGCTTTAAAGCAATCTCAACCGCACAAGCCCCATCACTGGCATAGAAAATTTTATTTAAATCTGGATATAAGTCCGGACATAAATTTCCAAGTCTTTGAGAGAGTTCTATTAAATTTTCATGCGTCGTATTGGCCATGATCACATGTTCAAATTTTTCCAGTTGATCTTTCAAAGCCTGTTTTAACCTCGGATGCTGATGCCCTAAAGATTTGCACCACCAAGACGCAATACCATCAATTATTTTCTGTCCCGATTTTAAATATAAATAAGGCCCCTCTGCCCGGATTATTTCTAATAAAAATTGCGATTCATAATCTTTCATCTGAGCACAGGGATAAAAAATATGTTTCAGACTTTTTGATTTTATTGTTGCTATATTTGTTGGCATATAAGACGTGTAAACCTTAAATATAAAAATTAGTTGACTGATTTTTAAGACTAACATAGCATCCGCGTTCTTTTCAAATTAGCCAAAAATAATTTAAAAAATGCTGCAAGAAATTACTCAAAAAATCACCAATCTTTTTGATCAACCCCTCTTAAATTTAATTCATCAAGCTCAAAGCATTCATCGGGAAAATTTTGATCCTCGTGATATGGAACTTTGTACTTTGTTAAATATTAAAACAGGCGCTTGCCCGGAAGACTGTTCTTATTGCTCTCAAAGCGGGCACTTCAAAACGGGATTACGAAAAGAAAAATTAATGGATCTAGACAAAGTGTTAGTGCTCGCACAGAAAGCCAAAAATTCTGGGGCCCAGAGATTCTGCATGGGCGCTGCTTGGCGAAATCCTTCGGATAAAGATCTGCCTAAAGTCATTGAGATGATTCAAGGCGTTAAAAATTTAGGCTTAGAAACTTGTGTGACGCTCGGCATGCTGACGGAATCTCAAGCCCATGAATTAAAACAAGCGGGCTTAGATTTTTATAATCATAATTTAGATACTTCTCCTGAATTTTATTCAAAAATTATTAGCACACGAACTTATCAAGATCGCTTAGAGACCCTCTCCCATATTCAAAAAGCCGGAATTAATACCTGCTGTGGTGGCATCTTAGGCATGGGTGAAACTCGTGAAGATAGAGTTAATTTTCTAAAAGCCCTGTACGACTTACCCCAACCGCCGACCAGCATTCCCATTAATAAATTAATCCCTATTCCCGGAACCCCTCTGGGAGATTCCAATCCAGATCCCATCGACAATTTTGAATTAGTTCGCTTAATCGCCATCGCCAGAATCTTATTTCCAAGATCCATGATTCGACTGTCTGCAGGTCGTGAGTCCCTATCTGATGAATGTCAGGCCTTATGTTTTATGGCCGGTGCGAATTCTATTTTTTATGGTGAGGCGCTCTTAACCACCAAGAATCCCAGTGAGTCCAAAGATCAAATCTTGCTTCGAAAATTAGGTTTAAGAGCCCCAGAACTTTCATGCTAGATCCACAAAAATATTTACATTTTTTAGAAGAAAATAATTTAAAAAGAACAAGAAAAATTATTCCAAAATCTTGTATGAATTTTTCGAGCAATGATTATTTAAATTTATCCCAAGATCCCAGTGTTAAAAAAAATCTAAAAAAAGCGATTGATACTTATGGCTTTGGCAGTACAGGCTCGCCACTCACCTCTGGCTACACCCGGGCGCAGGAAAGGCTCGAAAAATCCTTTGCTGAATTTTTACAGAGAGATAAAGCGATTTTTTTTAATTCAGGCTACCACGCCAATTGTGGGGTAATTCCGGCATTAATTAAGCGCCATAGTCATGTCCTGGCAGACAAATTAATTCATGCGTCTTTATTAGATGGCTTAAGTTTATCCAGAGCACGAATGACCCGCTATCCCCATCAAAATTTTTCTGAATTTTTAAATACAAATAAGTTTAAACATAATTTTGACTGGCTAGTCACAGAGAGCATTTTCAGCATGGAAGGTGATTTAACCGACTTATCCAGAATCTCCCAATTAGCCAAAATTACTCAGACTGCTTTATATATCGACGATGCTCATGGTCTGGGTATCTTGGGACAAACAGGAGCAGGCGTCGCTGAACATTTTGGACTCTCACAAAAAGATTTAGCTTGTTTAGTCAGCCCCCTAGGCAAAGCTTTTGGCGGTATGGGCGCGATCGTCTCTGGCTCTGAAGATCTCATAGAATTTATTGTACAAACGGCTCGGACTTATAAATATTCTACGGCCCTCCCTCCGGCACTGGCAGAAGGTCTTCTCACTGTTTTAACAATTATTAAGCAAGAGTCCTGGCGACGTGAAAAACTGCAAGAATTAATTTTTTATTTTTTAGAAAAATCAAAATCTCTGGGGCTTAAGCTGATTTCTGAAGACCTAACCCCTATTAAATCTATTTTGATTGGTGAGAATTTAGAGGCTTTAAAAATACAAGATCAGCTTTTAAATCAACATATTTTTGTTAGCGCCATCCGGCCACCGACCGTCCCTATTCATACCGCCAGACTTCGAATTTCTCTTTCCGTCGCTCATGAGTTCTCTCAGATTGATCAATTATTAAATCTCATTGCCTCTCAAATAACTCAGGATCAAGCCTCATGAATTTTGTCTATCTGCCTGGGTTTTTATTTAAACCAACGGTCTGGGATTATCTATTTTCTCTCCGTCCTGTCGGGCACACCGATCCGCCCCTACGCCAATTATCGCTCCCGCCAAATCCAAGCATTATTCCAGATAATTCTGTATTAATTGCTTGGTCTTTAGGTGGCCTCTATGCCATTCAACTCGCCCATCAATATCCAGAGAAAATTAAAAAATTAATTTTAATTGCTAGTACGCCCTGCTTTATAGAAAAAAAAGATTGGGCCGGAATTAATCTTGCAGAACAAGAAAAATTCAGGGCCTTATTCAACTTAAGCCCTGAGAGAATTTCACAAAGATTTTTAAGATTAGTCAGCCACCCAGAACCACTCCAAGAATCCCTCAGACCCTATTTAAATTTATCCTTGCACTTAGCTTCAGATCAGATGGCCTTAGATTTTTTATTTAAAGCAGATCTGAGAGACATTTATAAAAAATTAGAGCTTCCTATTGTTCATCTCTTTGGCGAGCAAGACGCCATTATTCAATCCAGTCATACCCATCAATTATTAAAATTAAACCCAAGGGCTTCGATTCATGTTATCCCCAATGCCAGCCACCTCCCTTTTATCTCTCATCCGCAAGAATCTTTCCAATGGCTTCGAGAAGCACTACAAGACACAGATCAAAATTAAACAATCTTTTAATCAAGCGGCCCAGACTTATGATCAAGCAGCCTTTATTCAGTCTTCTATTGCTGATCATTTATTAAAATTTTTACCCCAAAGTATTCAGGCTAAAACGATCGCTGATTTTGGCTGCGGCACTGGATTTAACACACGAAAATTACTAGAGAAAATCAAACCAGAAAAACTGTTTGGCATTGATCTATCTGAACAATCTTTATTATTAGCTCATCAAGCTATTTCAAATAATTTTGGATCACAAACAGCCCTGATCCATCAAGATTTTAATCAGCTTATTTTTCCAGAGAATTATCTAGACCTAGTTTTTTCTAACATGGCCTTCCAATGGTCTTTGGATTTTAAACACACCCTGGATCTTATTTTTACTCAGCTGAATCCCCAGGGGATTTTATTATTTTCAATGCCCATTCAAGGCACTTTTGACAATATTCAACCCACTTATAAAAATAATTTTTATGAATTACTCAGCATTCAAGATCTATTAAAAAAAACTGGCTTTACGCTTTTAAAAACTTCACAACATTCTTTTTCTCATGATTTTAAAACGGCTTACCAAGCCCTGAAATCTATTAAAAATACCGGCGCTCAAACCCCATTAAATTCAAATGCCCAGAAACTTAAAAAAAATCTTTGTAAAAATTTAAATTATTTTTTTACAGATCAACCTGGATTTTTAAATTATCAAATTGGGTTTTTCATGGCTTATAAAAAATAAACTATGAGAACCATATTTATCACGGGAACCGATACAGGCGTTGGTAAAACTTATGTGACAGAGAGGCTATTAAAACAATACCGATCTTTGGGGTATCGTGTCTTGGGTTTAAAACCACTGGCCTCGGGGTGCTCTAAAAATCAGCAGGCTGAATTAGTCAATGATGATGCTCTAATCTTACAAGCGGCTTCTTCTATTCAGCTGCCCTACTCACTGATTAATCCATTTTCTTTTGAACCCGCCATTGCGCCCCATATCGCTTCTGAATTATTAGGCGACCCGCTCACTAAGAAAAATGTTTTATTGACACTAAAAAATATCTTTCAAGAACTGGAAAAAATCACGCCTCCGATTGATCTTGTGTTCATAGAGGGTGCTGGAGGCTGGCACTTGCCTTTAAATCATTCAGAGCTGATGTCTGAAGTCATTACTGAATTAAAAATCCCGGTGGTATTAGTCGTTGCAATGAAACTAGGTTGTTTGAATCATGCCTTGCTCACTCATCGAGCAATTCAAAATTCAGGAGCTGAGTTCTTAGGCTGGGTGCCCAATAGCTGGGCAGAAGAGATGCATTATTTAACCAAAAACATAGAAACTTTAGAATCGTTCATGGGGCCCCGTTTAACTCACGAATTTTTAAAATGACTTCACCACCCATTCCGCCACTCTCTTAAATATCTAAAAATCTCTATTTCATTTTCACATTTTTGGCCAAATTTTTTCTCTACAACGGCTTTTATAGCCCTCTGACCACTGTTTTGTATTAATCACCTCTTTCAATAAATCATGAACCCTTAGAGCCTCTGGCAATAAAGTTTTTAATCGATGAACAGAAAACTGGTGCTGGGCCTGTAAAAATAATAAGGCTCCTGAGCATGCTGCCATCTCGATGTTATAACAGGCCCAGTCTTTTCTATTTCCGCCCTGCCCTCCGCAAGATTCTGGAATTAATAAGCCCAGAGCACCCTCTTGGATTAACTCTTCGTAAGCTTGTTTGAGTAAAATAGGATCTTGATCCAATTCATAAGCCAGTGGCTCATAACGCTTTAAAATATTTCTGATCGCTGACTCAAAATCGGACATTAAAAAATTCTCTGGATCTTGGTAAAAATTTGTAAAGCATAATAAATTTATTCATCAGGGGCGTCACTCAAAAATCGTACAAAACAATTAAATATCAAACAATTATAAAAAACACTTAACAGAACAAATAAGATATAAATTACACAAAACAACTTAACTATGTATAAAACAAAAATATATTAAACAACTACGTATTAAATAAATATATACAAATCTGTACTACTTTGTACTGTACATAATTAAATAAAACTAAATAAAATAATACAATTCAAAATTAGACAGTACATAATATTCCTGTTCTGAATAAACTAGTTTATACTTGTGCTATTCAATGACGTATTAAACAAAACTAAACACACAACAATTTAATAGAAGGGAAGGGGCCTGTACTTATGAATGGAAAAGTTATTGCTGTCATCCAAGGCAAAGGGGGGGCGTCTAAAACAACGACCTCTATTAATTTATTAGGAGGGCTGGAAGCGTCGGGGTATAAAGCCATCTTATGTGACATGGATAAAGACAAGCCAGATGCGATGAATTGGTCAGCCAAAGGCACGGACCTAAAAGATAAAGTCGTTTTAATTACGGAAGATAATCCAACCAAACATATTGAGTCCCTTAAAAATCAGCATGATTTTGTGGTCATTGACGTCCCCCCCAATTTTCAAGGAGCGGCGTTAAAAGCGGCTTTGCTGTCGGATCTGGTCATCATTCCATGCGCGCCGTCTGAAATAGAAATTGATTCTTTAGCGAACTCCAGTACCTGTGCAGAAATGGCGAATAAGCCTTTTAGATTTTTAGCCACTCGCGTGGTGAAAAATACACGCATTGGCAAAGCACTAATTGATCAAATCGAAAAAACGGGCGTGGGATTCAAATCCACCATCACCTACAGCACTGCCATGATTGAAAGCCAAAGTGCCGGGACTTGGGTGGGTGGCTATGCCAAATCTTCTGCGAGTACTCAGCAAGTCATGGACTTAGTGTATGAGGTCGTTGAAACCATCAAAAATCTTCAAGGAAACAAAGAAAATGTCAAAGAAAGAATTCTCGTTTAACTTGGCTGAAAAGATGGCGCAGGCTAAGAAAGAGCTGAATCCTCAGAGCCTGCAGACTGAAGAGATACAAACTATTGAAGAGCCGATTTTAAACGATCCTAAAAAAGAAAAACTCTCTTCAAGCCTTAAGAAAAAATCTATCCCAGAAGCGCCATCTTCTGAGCCAAAGCTGTTTGTCAGTGGTCGTTTAAATCGCAAAGATTGCAACTATGTCGCCAGATCGTTACACATTGCAGAAGCGCTTCTGAATGATATTAATCAACACTGCAAAGGCTCAGAGTCTGCGATTTATAATTATCTTTTGAATGAAGGTCTGAAAAAAATTAAAGAGTCTTCTGGCATGGTTCATGTTGATATCAAAGAGATGGAAGAGGGGGCTTCTTAATTTAAAGTCTTCCAGTAAAAATTTCTATTAACACTTATTCACATCTTTTAAGGATCAAGCATGCAAAAAATCATTGATGCTCTTAGAAAAACTTATTAAACAAAGGCTACTAGATGTAAATAAGTGTTAATCACAGATTCAAGCACTTTTTCTATTAACACTTTTAAACAGTTTTTAAGAGACCAACGCCCTAAAAATGGTTGATTAATCAAAAAGATCTCAAGCAAGCAATCTTCGATTCGATGTAAAAAAGTGTTAATAGCCAGACATCTAAAAACGATTAACACCTATTCACACTTATTAAGCTCTTATCCACCTAAAAAAATATTTAACCTATTGATAAACATTAGTATTATTAAAAATAAAAAGCTTAAGAGATGTCAAAAAGTGTTGATTCAAATAACAGCCGTGTTCATTACTTTCTAAAAGAAACTATTAACACTTTTCTACATCTTCTTTCTTTATCCTCTACGCACTGAGTCTAAAACTTTATAAAATCTGCGCCCATCCTAGGTTTCTGGTGTAATCACGTGTTGATAGAAAGAATAATTTTCAAAGGCCTATTAACACTTTTTGACATCTTTTAAGTGCTTATTTTTTTCTATTAACACTTTTTTACACTAAACAAAGACATAGGCCTCTATTTCTTGTTGATAGATAAGGTCCACCGAAGAAATACAGCCCATAAAGATGTCAAAAAGTGTTAATGAAGTGTCAATACGTGTTAGTTCGATGTAATTACGTGTGAGATCCAGTGTAAATACGTGTTAGCACCGATGTATTTAAGTGTTAGTAGCGATGTAAAAACGTGTTAGTTAGATGTGTTTAAGTGTTAATAAGCCTTCAAGAACCGCATGACAACTAGCTTTTTAAGCACTGAAAACAATTAAAACAATGTAAAATAATAAAACAATGTAAAAACATTTTTATTAGAAATTTAAAATTAACTCCCTAACTAGTTAATCAACACGCTAAATAATACACGTGTTGACTAACTCATGGATCGACCTCTATTCTCACGAACAAATTCTATTTTTTTAACCGAGCGGGCCCCATGTCTGAAATTGAAGTCGAAGACAAAAAAACAAAATCGATTGTCTTAGTAAAAAGTAATACCCTCATTAATGCCAGACTCAGTCAGAAATACACGCTCAATGAGCAAAAATTAATTTTATGGATCTTATCAAACGTCACTGAAAAACATGCGATTCAAAACGAAGAGTTAGAATTAGATGTCATCGATTTTGCGAATCTAATTAACTCCCCTCGGGAAAATATTTATCGGGAAGCCAAAACCATTGCAACCCGCCTTCTTTCAAAAACCTTATTACTAGAAGACGAAGATGAGAAAGGCTTTGTGGCTTGTAACTGGTTTTCTGGCATGAGATATCGATCAGGTCGTTTTTATATTCGCGTTTATGATGGCTTAATTCCCCATTTGATTGATCTGAAAAAATGCTTTACATCTTACAAATTAAGCTATGCACTGACCCTGCAAAGCTCTTATGCCATCAGGCTTTACGAACTTTTATCCCAATATATAAAGATTAAAAATAGAACGTTTGATATTGAAGTGTTAAGACAAAATTTGGGCATTCTCAATGGCGAATTAAAACAATTTGGCCATTTCAAAGAGCGCGTCTTAGATATTTCAGAACGTGAGATCAATGCGAAGACTGATATTAGAATTGCCTGGGAAGCCATCAGAAAGGGCCGTAAAGTCACTCAAATTAAATTTTCGATCGAGAGTACGGCCAGTCAAGAAAAAGACATTACGAACTTTGTGTCAGAGGATTTAGAGCAAAAATTAATCATACTGGGCATTTCAGAAAGTAAAGTGAAAGAATTATTGAAGAACCATAGCGAAGAGTATCTGATTGAAAAACTCACTTATGTTCAAGCAAAAATTAATTCTGGCAAAATTCCTAAAAGCCCCGCAGGTTTTTTTATTAAATCCGTTGAAGAAGATTACAAGCCACTCACACAGAAAGAAGATGCTGAAACTCGTCGTGTTACTCGCTCCATGAAGAATAAAAAAAGTGCGCCAGAAGAAAACCGAGAAAAGCTTGAGCAAGAACTCGAATCTGCAAAAAAAGGGTTATCCTCAGCGGCTGCTCGCTATTCAGAGGAACTGAAAGAGGGCTTTGAAAAACAGATAAAATTTATTTCAGAAAAGCTGAAAAGATGGGAAGAAGTAGAAGGCTAAAGTTTATATTTCCAACATTCCACCAGATGATCATTAACCATGCCAACCGCCTGCATGAACGCATAAATAATGGTTGATCCCACGAAATTCATCCCGCGTTTTTTAAGATCTTTGGATAGGGCATCACTTTCCGTAGTTTTGACAGGCACTTCTGAAAAATGCTTCCAGTGATTTTGAATCGGTTGATTTTGAACAAAGCCCCAGAGATAAATATCAAAAGAGCCAAATTCTTTTTGAATGTCTAAAAAAACTTTCGCATTTTTGCGAGCTGAATAAATTTTTAAACGGTTTCTAATGATCTCTGGATTCTGAATGAGCGCCTCTAATTCTGGATCCGTCATGACGCTGACTTTTTGAGGGTCAAAATGATAAAACGCTTTTCGGTAGCCGTCGCGTCTTTTTAAAATCGTCTCCCAGCTTAAACCCGCCTGAGCGCCTTCGAGAATTAACATTTCGAATAGATGCTGATCATCGTGAGAGGGGAGGCCCCATTCAGTGTCATGATATTGGGCATAGAGAGTTTGATGGGGTTTATTGCCGAAGCAGCGGGTTTTGTGTGGCATGGTTTTCATAGTTCTTTTGTCGCTAAAGATTAATTTGAGTTTTTTGTAATTTATCGTGTGTTGGTATCGTTTTCAAAAATCACAGATCGCCCCTCTGCGCGAATGGTCCCTCGAAAACGACTTTTAAGTTGAACGCTAAAAACGACAGGCACTTGGGTGGTTTTTCCTTCATTATATTCTTGGATAGCGCGACCCAATGCCCATTGGGCGCCCAATTTATTTAAAGCTTCCATAGCAACCGTTTCAAAAGATTCTTTTAAGAAAGTTTTTTTCTGACCATTTCTCAGAGTGATTGGTTCAGCCTTGGCATAAAGGCCATGGGAAATTTTAAGAATTGCTCCTTCATCTAATAGCATTTTTAAAGCTCTATTTAATCGCAGTTGAGCTTGATTGGAACGATTTTTTTCTAGATCGTTTCGAGAGAATACTTGGCCTGAGAGGCTTTCAATTTTTTTACGTAATTCATTTCTGTAATTATTTTGGTAATGATGGGCTTGCACGCTGATATCGCCACAAATAGTCATTTTTGAATAGTAGCATCTTCTGTGATTGCCTAATATAACACAATAACATTTGACATTTTAACTCAAAACATATATTCTTTATATATATTTTGATTATTTTTGTCATATGAATACCAAGGCACACGATTTTTTCTTTGAGCATAAAATTTTCCGGTTGGAAGCGTTCATAGCCTCTATGAATAAGTCAGCGGCCATCTGCAATACCATGCTGAATCAGCATCTGAAGTCAGGAAATATTGTTCGAATAAAAAATGGTCTTTATGCCTCAATTCCACCTGGCGCAGATCCGAATCAATACCCGATTGATCCTTATGCCATTATCAGTTGTCTTTCAAAAGATTCAGTGGTTTCGTATCACGCAGCGCTGCAATTTCATGGGCTTTCTTACTCCCTGCATTTTCAGCATACCTTTCAGTCCAAAGAAAGCATTCGCGAATTTCAATTTAGAGATGATCGTTTTAAAGCGGTTAAATATTCAAAAGCTTTGTTGAAATCAGATCCGTTTATTTTCGTCGATGAAATCGACCATCATGGATTTATGGTACGTGTGTCTAGCGTGGAGCGGACACTTGTGGATGTCTTAGACAAAATTAATTTGAGCGGTGGCTTAGAGGAAGTTTGGAGATCTCTAGAAGCTATTCAGACTATCCAAGCGGAGAGGGTGGTTGAGTATGCTCTTTTGTTGGATAACGCGACGACTATTTCAAAAGTAGGATTTTTCCTTCAATCGAAACAGAAAGAGCTGAAAATACCGGAGGCCTGTTTGGATTCTTTGAAACAAAAATTGCCAAAGTCTGTCCATTATTTTGATAGGAAGACAAGAGCCAGCGGGAAGTACTCAAAAGAATGGAAAATAGTGATTCCTGATGAGTTGGTTGGGAAGCAGTGGGAAGATATTTTTGATTTGGGGGATTTGTGATTATTTCAAGAGAGACGCTTGTTTCTGAGTCTAATAAAACGGGCTTCAGACCAGAGATTTTAGAAAAAGTGATTCGTTTAATGGATCTATTGAATGAGTTTTCAAATCATGATTTTTTAAAAAGTCGAATTGCTTTGAAAGGTGGGACAGGGCTCAATTTATTTTATTTTGACTTGCCAAGACTCAGTGTTGATATCGATTTGAATTATGTGGGTAGCCATGACAGAGAAATCATGCTGGCTGAACGCCCTGAAATACTTTCGACCATAGAAGACATATTTAGTCGTAAAAATTATCAAACAATGCGACAGCCTAGTGAGCACGCAGGTGGAAAATGGTCGGTTAGTTATAAGAGCGAACTAGTTCAGAGTGCTCGTCTTGAAGTGGATTTGAATTTTATTGCCAGAGTCCCTTTATGGCCCATTTCTATTTTGGACTCGATCAAAATAGGATCTTATCAGGCGAAGTCAGTAGCTGTTCTAGATTATTACGATTTAATGGGTGGAAAGTTGTGCGCCTTATTTGCTCGGCATAAAAGCAGGGATTTGTTTGACACCTATGCCTTTTTTAAAGACACCAAAAAGATCGACATAAAAAAATTAAAATTGGCGCTGATTATTTATGGCGCTGCCGCCAGAATAGATCTTCGAAAAATTACACTTGAACACCTTAATTTCGACCCTAATGATCTAAAAAACATGCTCATTCCCGTCCTTCGAAAAACAGAGATACAAGAATCTAGTGAGATTAGGGCGTGGGCGTCTCAATTAATCAATTTTTGTAAAGTTAGTCTTGCAGAGGTCATTAATTTTAATGCTTCTGAATTGGAATTCCTGGGGCGCATTACTGACCAGGGCGAGCTAATCCCAGAACTTATTACAGACGATCAGAATTTAATAGATTTAATCAAATTAAACCCTGCCATTCAGTGGAAATGTCTGAATGTTAAGCAGCATAAGGCCAAATAACCGGTAGGACGGTCCATTTGGTATTCACCGCCGTCATTGTCGCCACTCCAAACAATCTCGCAAACGCTTTCATATGATTACTCTGTTTGAGATAACCACTGGGCATTGAAAACCACTGATTCGCGGCGCTGATAATCACTGTCGGGTAAGGCGCTTGTAGAAACAGACTTAAAATTGGCCATGGGACAATTTGCTCATAACAAATTAAATAACCGGTCTCTTGTCCCTGTAATAAAAATTTCCCCGGTAAGTTCCAATGGCGATTATCTGTTTCAGATTTCCACGGCTGCCATAACCCGATAGGCATCGGTTGGCGTGCTGGATAAATAGAGCCAGTGCCTTGGCCTAATAAAATTAGAATGTTGTTAGATGAGCCGTCTTTGAGATCTTGTTGAGCGCCTAAAATAATCGTTGCGCCTTTTTGTTGGGCTTCGTGATTTAAATCTTGCCACTGAAATTGAGTGCCTGGGAGCCAATCGAGTGCGATGTTCTCTGGGAAAATAATGACTTTGTAGTTTTGATTTAAGGCCTGATTAGCTAGTGAAATTAATTTTGATTCTCGAGCTGGAATTTCAAAAATATTCGCAGGGGTTCCGCCAAGTTTGGTATTGATGGCGATCCAGTCTTTAGGGGCAGAGTATGGGTGATACGCTAAATTTTCCAACAGGACGGTCACTAACAAAATAGAGATTAGGATGATCCCAACAATTTTATTTTTGCTATGGGGAAGGCTGACGAGCAGGAGCATTAAAATAATCGTGAGACCTAATCCAGGCCAGGCAAGCCCAGGGAATAAAATACCGGAACTGGCCAGTGGATTAAGCCAAAAGAAATAACCCATGGGCGGCAGGGTGAGAATGATCAGCAGGCTTAATGTCCTCAGAGAAAGATTGAGCCAGTTTTTATCTTTCGAATAAAAGAGTATCCAGGGGACGGAATATAAAAGGGCCTGAGTTAGCCAAATGGCGAACCCAATCAATAGGCTGAATGGCTCGTTGGAGAAAAAGCGAGCCGTGTCTGGAATAATCTCCCAGTCGATGAAACACCAGAAACTGAAGATAAACAAACTGGACTGAAGGCGCGTTTTCCAAACTAGCCAGAGGGCTGGAAATAGAACTAAAAACCCTATGCTGGGAAGCGAGTACCAAGTGAGTGAGAAGAGAGCGCCAATGAGAATGGGCAGAATCAAATTAAAAAATAATTGGCGATGGGTCGTGGCTGTTTTAGTCGTCATCACGCTGCTCGCTTTGATGGTGGTTTTTCACATGCGGTTTAATTTTACGCCTTCTATGCCGATTGGTTTCTATTACCAAGTTTCTCATCCAGGAAAACTTCAAAGAGGCCAGACGGTGGAAGTGTGTCTTCCAAAAAACATTGGAGAGCAGGGGCTTGAGCGGGGCTATTTCCCCCTGTGTCAGGATAGTTGTCGCCTCTAAGCACAGAAACATTTATAAAGGGGGCTTAATGGAGATGAATGATGAAATCTTTAACAGAAGCCGCCAAAAAAGCCATT
>Ga0214919_10006944_pt1 | contig 15400 bp, 13 predicted proteins | sample LL1503_MetaG_FD_177994 | JGI IMG/M metagenome (GOLD analysis project Ga0214919, IMG submission 177994) | Freshwater microbial communities from Lake Lanier, Atlanta, Georgia, United States - LL-1503 | ecosystem: Environmental > Aquatic > Freshwater > Lake | place: USA: Georgia | collected... | reverse complement strand
CACGCTTGTAACGACCTAATTCTTCGTTGTATTTAATACTGAAGTTGTGTAATAAAGTGTTGATTAAATCATCGGTCTTCTTATCACCTGTCCAACCTAATGGGTTAACGTTTTGGAAATCGATAGTCGCTAAATTCTTCGCATTAAATTTGCTTCCTTTAGAAATTAAAGTTTCTCCAAAATTGTTTACCACACCTGGTGTTGTATGATCTTTTAAAAGTGTTTGTAATTTTTCAATTAACAATTCTTTTAATGAAGTAAAGTTATGCTCGTGTTGTTTCTCCACTTTATCTAACAATGCTTTCTCACGCACTTTACCACTCTTATCTTTCTTCGCACGTTGGAATAATTTTTTATCAATGACTACACCCTCTGTTCCGTTTGGTGCTTTTAAAGAAGCATCTTTTGCATCACCTGCTTTGTCACCAAAGATGGCACGCAATAATTTTTCTTCAGGAGTTGGATCTGATTCACCTTTAGGTGTAATCTTACCTATTAATATGTCTCCTTCTTTTACAGTAGCACCAATACGAATAATACCATGTTCATCTAAGTCTTTTGTAGCTTCTTCAGAAACGTTGGGTATATCAGATGTTAATTCTTCTTCTCCTAATTTAGTATCACGTACTTCTAATTCATATTCATCAATGTGAATAGATGTAAATAAATCTTCGCGCACTACTCTTTCACTAATTACGATGGCATCCTCAAAGTTGTAACCCTTCCATGGCATGAAGGCCACTTGTAAGTTACGACCCAAGGCCACTTCACCGTCTTTAGTAGCATATCCTTCTGTTAAGAAATCTCCTTTCTTCACTTTTTGGCCTTTCTTCACCGCAGGACGCAAATTGATACAAGTAGATTGGTTGGTCTTAATGAACTTAGTTAATTTATATATAATTAAGTCTTCGTTGAAACTTACCAAACGATCAATATCGTTACGATTGTAACGAACATGAATTTCATTCGCATCAACAAATTCAATAACACCATCTCCTTCAGAATGTAATTGAATACGTGCATCACGCGCTGCCTTTCCTTCTAATCCAGTTCCTACGATAGGTACTTCTGGACGAATTAGTGGTACCGCTTGACGTTGCATGTTAGATCCCATCAAGGCTCTGTTGGCATCATCATGCTCTAAGAATGGAATTAAAGAAGCACTCAGACCAACAATTTGATTTGGAGCAACATCCATAAATTCTACATCGGCTTTATCTAAGATTGGGAAGTCTCCTGTTTCACGAGAAGGCACTTTATCTTCAGAAAATTCATTCTTGTCATTTAATGGAACATTACTTTGTGCAATTCTCGCTGAATCCTCTTCTTCTGCACTCAAGTAAGTCAAATGCTTCAAGCTCACTTTACCATTGTCTACTTTACGGTAAGGTGTTTCAATAAAGCCCATATCATTAATCTTTGCATGTACACACAAAGTAGAAATCAAACCAATATTTGGTCCTTCTGGTGTTTCAATCGTACACAAACGACCGTAGTGAGAATAGTGAACGTCACGCACCTCGAAACCTGCACGCTCACGACTTAAACCGCCGGGCCCTAGTGCGGAGATACGACGCTTGTGCGTGATCTCACTCAAAGGATTGGTTTGGTCTAAGAATTGTGACAATTGTGAAGTTCCAAAGAACGAATTAATAACAGAAGATAAAGTTCTCGCATTGATCAAATCAACTGGAGTAAATACCTCATTGTCACGTACGTTCATACGCTCACGGATGGTACGCGCCATACGCGCTAAACCTACACCGAATTGAGCATACAATTGCTCTCCTACTGTACGCACACGACGATTGCTTAAATGATCAATGTCGTCAATCTCTGCTTTCGCATTGGTTAAACGCACTAAGTATTTAACAATTTCAATGATGTCATTCTTTGTTAAAACTTTCTTTTGTTGCGTTAAATCATGACCTAATTTTTTATTGATCTTGTAACGACCTACTTCTCCTAAATCATAACGTTTGTCAGAGAAGAATAATTTGTCAATGATACCACGCGCCGTTTCATTGTCTGGAGCATCTGCACCACGCAATTGACGATAAATATGTTGAACCGCTTCTAATTCTGAGTTAGAAGTATCCTTGTTTAAAGTATTGTAAATGATGGCATAATCTCCACCCACGTCTTCTTTTTGAATGAATACGCTTTTTGCCCCCATTTCTAAAATCAAGTCTAAAGCATCTTGGTCTAAAACCGTATCACGCTCTAAAACGATTTCATTTCGCTCGATACTTACCACTTCGCCAGTGTCCTCATCTACGAAATCTTCTACCCATGTTCTTAAAACACGCGCAGCTAATTTGCGTCCGATTTGATTGGCTAAAGTTTTCTTGTCTGCTTTTACTTCATCGGCCATTCCGAATAATTCCAAAATATCTTTATCGGTTTCAAAACCAATGGAACGAAGTAATGTTGTTACAGGGAATTTTTTCTTACGATCGATATACGCAAACATGACGTTATTGATATCGGTAGCAAATTCCATCCATGCGCCTTTGAAAGGAATCACACGAGCAGAATATATTTTAGTTCCGTTTGGATGTGTTGATTGACCAAAGAATACACCTGGTGAACGATGCAATTGAGAAACGACAACGCGCTCTGCACCATTAATCACAAAGGTTCCTCTTGGGGTCATGTAAGGAATGTTTCCTAAGAAAACATCTTGCACGATGGTTTGAAAGTCAACGTGCTCCTCATCGTTACAACTTAAACGCAATTTTGCTTTTAAAGGCACAGCGTAAGTTAAACCACGTTCCATACACTCATCGATAGTGTAGCGTGGCGGATCGATAAAATAATCCAAGAATTCCAAAACGAAAATGTTACGTGTATCAGTGATAGGAAAATTTTCCTTAAACACACGGAACAAACCTTCCACATTTCTGCGATCAGGTGTAGTTTCTAATTGAAAGAATTCTTTGAATGATTCTAACTGAATGTCAAGTAAGTCTGGTGCTTCGGCAACGTGTTTAATTTTACCAAAGTTGACTCTGTTGTTCAAGTTTGTTGTAGACATACGGTATAACCCAGGTTTTATTGAAATATAATTTTTGGTAGAATATTCTCAAGTATAAAAAAGAATAAAAACCATTTGTTGCCAAACAGTGATCACACTAGACTATACGCCCAAAATAAAGGATTGCAAAGTTAAGCAAAGAGGAGGACTTTTAAAAACAAATTTTGTACCAAAAGCATTGATTTTGAGGATTTTTGGAGAAAAAATGCCAAAATAAGCAATTATGACATATTTAATATATTTACAATCTGTATAATAATGATTTATAATATTATAAAGCATATATAAATTATATAATATAATCAGGCTATCTTACCCTCTTTGGCAAATCTTAGGCTTTTTTTAACAGGGGGCAAAAAAGAACCCTCCCCCGATTGCTCGAAGGAGGGTTGTATTTTTAGGACCTAGGTCTGGTAAATTACTTTACTTCAACTTCAGCACCTGCTTCTTTCAATTTACCAGCGACTTCATCAGCTTCTGCTTTAGAAACGCCTTCTTTGATTGCTTTTGGAGCGCCATCTACTAGATCTTTAGCTTCTTTCAAGCCAAGACCTGTTAAATCTTTAACGATTTTAACTACGTTCAATTTGCTAGCACCTGCTGATGTTAAGATAACATCAAACGCTGTTTTTTCAGCTGCTGCTTCAGCACCACCGCCGCCTGCTACTGCTACTGCTGCAGCTGCTGCTGGTTCGATACCGTAGTCCGCTTTTAAAACGTCTGCTAACTCTTGAACTTCTTTCACTGTTAAGCCTACTAATTGTTCGGCTATTTTTTTTACGTCTGCCATGTTGTTTCAATTTTTTCCGCTTTCAAAGCTAATGCTCCAGCGGAAGGTTTAAAAAAATTATTTAACACTATAAAAACAGAAACTCATTCGAGTCTTCTGTGATTAAAATTTTTGGTTGATGAAAATGTTTAAGTTTTCATCAGGAGAAAGCTTACTCAGCTGCCGGAGCTTCAGTTGCTGCCTCCGCTGCTGGAGCTTCTGCAGCCGATTCGGCTACCGGAACTTCAACTGCTACTGGAGCCTCCGCCACTGCTACTTCAACCGCTGCTGCAACATGAGCAGTTTCGCCTGCCACTTCGATGGCAGCCGCAACAACTTCTGTTTCCGCTTTGGTAGAACCATTTTCTGCATGGTTTAACAAGGCTGCAATCACACGCTTCGCAGGTGATTGTAACAATCCAATTACTTCACCGATCAATTCATTCTTAGTTTTGATCTTAGTTAAAGCATCTAAAGAATTGTCTCCAACAAAAATGTCACCATTGATGAAGGCCGCTTTTAAAGTAGGTCTATCACCAGTGTTGGCTTTTCTAAATGCACTAATAATTACAGCTGGATCTTTTGGATTCTCTGAAAACATCAATGCAGTTACATTGTTCAAGCTATCTAATACACCAGCATATTTGGCGCTGTCCAAACTTTCTAAAGCTTTACGGATTAAAGTGTTTTTAGCCACTTTTATCTCTACTTGCTTATTAAAACAAGTACGACGTAAATTAGTAATTTGTTCTACGCTCAAAGATTCTGTATCTGTGATATAGAAGTTATTGTATTGAGTGAACTTACTTTTAAGAAGTTCAATCACTTCATTTTTTTGATCTTTGGTCATAACTAATTTTATTTTGTTACCCGGGTCATTTCCTTACGGATCACCAGGATTAGTTCATTAATGATTTTGTTTCCAATGAAATTCCAGGACTCATTGTTGATGCCATGCTTACGCCTTTCAAATAAATTCCTTTTGAAGAAGATGGTTTCAACTTAATGATTGCATTTAAAAGTTCAGAGCTATTTTCAGCAATTTTATCTGCAGAAAAAGATACTCTTCCAATAGATGCATGTACGATACCTGCTTTGTCTACTTTGAATGCGATCTTACCGCCTTTCACTTCGTTTACTGCAGCAGCAACATCGTTGGTTACTGTTCCAGTCTTAGGATTCGGCATTAAGTTACGAGGTCCTAATACTTTACCTAATTTACCAATCTTAGGCATTACTGATGGTGTAGCGATGATTACATCTACGTCTACCCATCCGCCTTCGATTTTAGTGACGAACTCATCTAAACCTACATAATCAGCACCCGCTTCACGCGCAGCCGCTTCTTTATCAGGAGTACACAACACCAATACTTTTTTAGTACGGCCGGTTCCATGAGGTAAAGAAACAGTACCACGCACTTGTTGGTCTGCTTTTTTAGGATCTACACCTAAACGAATGTGTAAGTCTACAGAGCTATCGAATTTTGTACAGTTAATTTCTTTTACTAGTGTTGAAGCATCTTTAAGGGAATAAAATTTATTTTTATCCACCTTGGCTACCGCAACTTTTCTTTTTTTAGTCAATGACATGTTGATTAATATTTGTGGTGAATAAAATTAGTTTTCCCAAGGTGCTTTACCGTCAACAGTAATACCCATTGAACGAGCAGTTCCAGCAACCATACTCATTGCACTGTTTAAAGTGAAGGCATTCAAATCCTCCATTTTATCTTTTGCAATAACTTCTACTTGTGCCCAAGTGACTTTACCCACTTTATCACGGTTACTTTCTTTAGAACCTTTTTGAATTTTTGCAGCTTCCATTAATTGTACTGGAGCTGGTGCAGTTTTAATCACGAAGTCAAAAGACTTATCGGTATACACTGTAATTAATACAGGAACCACTTTGCCTTGTTTGTCTTGTGTACGTGCGTTAAATTGTTTGCAGAACTCCATGATGTTCACTCCCTTGGAACCAAGGGCCGGACCTACTGGAGGCGCAGGGTTAGCTTGACCGCCTTTAACCTGCAGCTTTACATAGCCAGAGATTTCTTTTGCCATTTTTTATATTTTTTTTGGTTAAGCGTACCTACATTATGTAGCTACTCCCAAATATCCACAATTCGAAAACTGTGAATTGGACGGCGAAAGTACGACTATTCCTAGTGATGGCAAAAAAAATAGGCCCATTTTTCAATAAAAACAAGGGTTTTGGGCAAAAAAAATCCCTCCTCGATTGCTCGGGAAGGGACCTTTTACCTTTTTCCTTCTAACTCAGTTTTTCTACCTGCATGAAACTTAGTTCCACTGGAGTAGATCGACCGAATATCTTTACGGTCACTTTCAATTTCTTCTTTTCTTCATTCACATCTTCGATGACGCCATTAAAGTCATTGAACGGCCCTTCAATTATTTTAACTGTTTCTCCCAAAATGAATGGCTCGCTGATAGAACCACCTAAGTCGTTCATCTCATCTACCTTACCTAACATTTTGTTTACTTCAGATTTTCTCAAACAAATAATATTTCCTTTAGATCCTTTGCCATCTGTCAAGAAATGCATCACGTTGGTGACATTGCTAATAGACATCACAATATCATCTGGCAAACGCCCGCCGTTATTGCTGTCTACCACTTCCATCATTACATAACCAGGGAAATAGTTTTTCTCGCGAATTACTTTTTTACCGTTTTGCACTTTGTATACCTTCTCCATTGGCAAAAACACTTGCTTAATAATTTTAGTCCAATTATTTCTAACAATGTCTTTGTCTAAATATTCCTTAATCTTTTTTTCTTTACCACTCACTACACGCAGCACATACCATTTCGTTTCTGGAACGACTGCAGCCACTGGTGTAACGGTTGTATTTAAAACTTCTGTTTCCATGAGCTTACTTAAATAATGAGTATATCAACTTTAATAATTGGTTGCTTGAGAAATCCATCACCCATACTAAAGCAGTAATAATAACGGTTGCTACCAGTACAATTACAGTGCTTTGTTGCAAGGTGGCCCAGGTTGGCCAGGTTACTTTTTCTTGTAACTCGATGTAACTTTCTTTAAAATAATTAGCAATCTTGTTCATACTATTCTGTTTTTTTTGATCCCATTTGTGTTATAAATATAGCGTTTCCGCTATAAAACTTAGCACGGGCACTAGGATTCGAACCCAGATCAAAGGTTTTGGAGACCCGTATGCTACCGTTGCACTATGCCCGTATGAACCAAAAGTCTCTGGTCCTAGCTATTGCTAAAACCAAAGACTTTCAGTTATTATGTTGAGTTAAATTACTTAATAATCTCAGTAACTTGACCAGCGCCTACAGTTCTACCACCCTCACGGATCGCGAACTTAAGACCTTTTTCCATTGCGATAGGTTGGATCAACTTTACAGTGATGCTAACGTTATCACCTGGCATTACCATCTCAGTTCCTTCTGGTAAAGTACACTCTCCAGTAACATCCGTAGTACGGAAGTAGAATTGAGGACGATATTTATTAAAGAATGGAGTATGACGTCCACCTTCTTCTTTTGATAATACATAAACCTCAGCTTTGAAGTCTGTATGTGGAGTGATCGTTTTTGGTGCGCAAATTACCATACCACGACGGATATCTTTTTTCTCAATACCACGTAATAATAAACCTGCGTTATCACCAGCTTGACCTTGATCCAATAATTTTTTAAACATCTCAACACCTGTTACGGTTGAGCTCATTGGAGCATCCATCAAACCTACGATTTCAACTGCTTCACCTACTTTAACAATACCACGCTCAATACGACCAGTAGCAACTGTTCCACGACCAGTGATCGAGAAAACGTCCTCTACAGACATTAAGAATGGTTGATCGATAGGACGAGGAGGCAAAGGAATGTAAGTATCTACAGCATTCATTAATTCAGTTACTGCATCTAACCATTTTGGATCTCCAGACAATGCACCTGTAGCAGAACCACGGATGACTGGAGTTTTTTCACCATCAAATCCATAAGAAGTTAATAAATCACGAACTTCCATTTCAACTAAGTCTAATAATTCAGGATCATCGACTAAGTCAACTTTGTTCATGAATACTACGATTTGAGGAACACCTACTTGACGTGCCAACAAGATGTGCTCTTTTGTTTGTGGCATAGGACCATCTGTAGCCGCAACTACAAGAATAGCGCCATCCATTTGAGCAGCACCAGTGATCATGTTTTTAACATAATCGGCGTGACCTGGACAGTCAACGTGTGCATAGTGACGGCTGTCAGTTTGGTATTCTACGTGTGCTGTATTGATAGTGATACCACGCTCTTTTTCTTCGGGTGCACCGTCAATTTCATCGTAGTTTTTCTTTGTTGCTAACCCTCTTTTAGATAATACATCTGTGATGGCAGCAGTTAATGTTGTTTTACCATGGTCAACGTGGCCAATAGTTCCAACGTTTACGTGGGGTTTCTCCCTCTTAAAGGTCTCTTTAGACATCTTTATTTGTTTTTATTTTATTTTTATAATTGCCGTTAATAGACCACCGAGTCCATCAACCATAGCTTTCAAAATTAAATCAACCTACTCAATCCACCTAGTTATAAGCACTTTTTCTTCTTCTCACTTGCTTTTTCAAGCCTTTTACTAGTTTTTGAGCCGTTGATGAGAATCGAACTCACGACCTCTTCCTTACCAAGGAAGTGCTCTACCACTGAGCCACAACGGCAATTGTCTAACCGGTTTCCATTGTTTCCCATCAACCAACCAATTGGAGCGGGAGACCAGGCTCGAACTGGCCACCTATAGCTTGGAAGGCTATCGCTCTACCAAATGAGCTACTCCCGCATTTTATCCTCCTTTAAAGAACTATTTTCTATTTTTTGCACTTAGGGCTGCAAGTTACGAAAAATTTGGTGGGCAGAGTAGGGTTCGAACCTACGTACTCGTGAGAGAACAGATTTACAGTCTGTCGCCTTTAACCACTCGGCCATCTGCCCAAATTTTTAACTGAGCCGGAAATGGGACTCGAACCCGCGACCTGCTGATTACAAATCAGCTGCTCTACCAACTGAGCTATTCCGGCAAGACATGAAAGAACTATCCCAAATTTTGGGATGGCAAAGGTAATGGAATTCTTTATTTATCAAAATTTTAGAGCAGTTTTTATCCCAAAATCAAGGTAAAAATCAAAATAAGTTCCAATAATCGCCGCTAATTTGTAAAAAGGCAGAAAACTTGGAATAAAAAATGCCCATTGTCAATTTGATTTTAACAATGGGCATCCAGTTGAACCTTTATAAAATTTATGCAGCGTTACGTGCTTTTTTCTTTTTAAGTTGATTGGTGATGGAATCAAAAGCCTGGTCGAAGGAGGTTTGAAATGATTTAGCAGTGGCCTTTACAAAACAATCCTGTTTGGGAATATGAATTTTTATCTCTACCACTTTGTCTTTGATGGCATGTGCCATACTTTCAAATTTCAAATACACTTCTATCTTGGTTATTCGATCATGAAAGGTGGCTAACTTGTCCAATTTTTTTTGTACAAACTCTAATAATTTTTGATCTGCATCAAAATGCACAGACTGAATGCTGATGTTCATAAAATAAATTTTAAAAGATGAAAAAATAAAGAACTTAACAGATAACGCGATCCTTCTTACCTGCCCTAGTAAGTTACAACAGTTTTGAAAAAAAATCAAGATTAAAAATGATTTAAGAAAACTTTATGAATAGGTATGATACCTATCATATTTTGTATACACTAACCATGATTAAGCCTAGGCTTTGGGATGCGCTTTTGAAAATACCTCCTTCAATTTCTCAATGGTATTATGGGTATACACCTGAGTAGCGGCCAAGCTGCTATGGCCTAGCAATTCCTTGACTGCATTGAGATCGGCCCCATTATTCATTAGATGTGTAGCAAAGCTATGCCTTAGTACGTGCGGGCTTTTCTTTTGCAAAGTGGTTACTTGAGATAAATAAAATTTTACAAAAGTATACACTGCTTTAGGCTGCAGGGCCTTGCCATTTTCATTCACAAATAAATGCGCATTGCCATTGGCTGCTGCTGGTTTTTGCGCAATGTATTTTTTTAATTCCAAGGCCAATTCAGGACTCAGTGGTAAAATTCTTTCTTTATTCCCCTTACCCAATACTTTGATGATTTTTTTAGAAAGATCTACCTGATTTTCTTTGCACTGAATTAGTTCACTCAAACGCATGCCTGTTGCATAAAAAAGCTGTATCACCATTTTTTCGGTGTACCCCTTCCACCCTTCTGCAAAGGATAAATTTAAAAACAATTGTTCCATATCATTTTCTGCAATAAAGCTGGGCAATCTTTTGCTGATTTTTGGACTAATCACAGTTTCCATCGGACTCTTGACTAAATGCCCTTGTTGAATTTGATATTTATAAAAGGATTTTAAAGAAGATATTTTTCGGTTCAATGTTTTACCCGTCAATTCCTCTTCTTTCATTGAAGCCAACCAAGAACGAACCATAGTGCCTGTGATAGCTGTGTAATCCATGCCATCATATTGGGTAGCGATAAAATCAAAGAATTGAATTAGGTCATTGGAATAGGCCGTGATGGTATGCATAGAATAGCGCTTCTCAAATTGGAGGTAGGCCAAAAAAGCATTCAGCGGGATATGACGGGTTTGAAAGGACATTGCCTATTAAAGATAAGACATGTAGAGGGAATCTAAAAGACGTAGAAAAACAAAAAGCCCAGTATGGGCTTTAAAAATCATTAGAGGTTTTTTCAAGTCTTTATTTTTTAATAAAAGACGTAGAAAAAACAAAAAACCAAGCTAGGTTATACCCGGCTTGGTTTTAAATATCATTAAAGGGATGGAGTTTCGTCCTATCCTTCGATCTTTCCGCTGAAAATTTGTTGCTTATAAACCGCTTTCAACACTTCGAAACGACGTTTTACGGATGGTTTCACAAATGCTTGACGAGAACGTAAGTTGATCAAAGTTTTACTTTTTTCAAACTTCTTTTTGTACTTTTTTAACGCTTTGTCAATGTTTTCGCAGTCTTTTGAATCAATTATTAACATAATATATATACCTCCTCAGGTGTTTTAAAAAAAATAATATTTAAATTTTTAGCCTTTAAATTTTATTAAAGGCGTAAAAATTGGAAAGCAAAGATAGGATTCCTTTTGAAAATACCAAATTTACTAGAGGTTTTTATCATCAATCCCCCTACCTTTTAAGGCCCCGGAGATGGCTTGATCCATCACTCTTTCGGCAAAAGGCCTGGTAAGGTCGTTCAATTCCTCTGTTTTGGTCTGAATTAGGTTCTTATCCTCCATGGTGATGGCCAATTGCAAAGCTTGCATGGCATTAGCGGTAGCGGTCATCTCATCTTTAGATAATAAGGCCGTATTTTTAATCATAAACTTCTCTGTCACAGAAAGCATTTGCTCGGCTTCTGTGCTGGCTTCTACCAATGCCCTTGTAGCGATATCGGCCTTCGCATTGGTGATGCTTTCCATTAATCTTTGTTCTACTTCTTCATCGGTTAATCCATATTGAGGTTTAATGTCGATACTTTGAGTAACTCCACTTCTTAATTCCTTGGCACTCACTTGTAAAATTCCATCTGCATTGATTAAAAAACTTACTTCCACTTTGGGAAGACCTGCTGGCATAGAAGGAATACCCGATAAAGTAAAGGCGCCTAATTTTCGATTGTCTTTTACTAAATCTCTTTCGCCTTGATACACGGCAATATTAATTCCAGATTGCGCATCTTTTTGTGTGGTGTATTGTCTTGAAGCCTTGGTAGGTATTTTCGAATTACGCGGAAGTAATACATCCATCAATCCACCCATTGTTTCAATACCTAAACTTAATGGAGTAATATCCAACAATAACATGTTTTGATTATTCCCTGCTAAAATATCTGCTTGCACTGCTGCGCCTAAGGCTACTACTTCATCCGGATTCACTGAATCATTCACTGCTTGATTAAAAAATGTAGCTACTGTTTTTTTCACAAGTGGCACACGTGTACTTCCTCCCACCATCAATACCGTGTTGATATCCGAAATATTCAGCGCAGCATCTTTCATCGCCAATTGGCAACAATCCATCGTTTTTTCAACAATGGGTGCAATTAATTTTTCAAATACTTCTTTAGTGATGGAAATTTTTTCTCCTGCAAATGTTGTTTCAAAAAAATCAGCATTCGATAAAGCAATTTTTGCTTGCTCTGCACAAAGTCTTAATTCTTGCTTTAAATTTTTATGGTCTTCTAAATCTGCTACCCCCATTTGTTTCATCCAATATTCAATAATGGCGCGGTCTAAATCATCTCCACCTAAATAAGTATCTCCATTGGTACTTAATACTTCGAAGATGCCATTAGAAATTTTTAAGATAGAAATATCAAAAGTACCCCCGCCCAAATCATAGACTGCGATTGTTTTTTCTTCAGCAGGATCCATGCCTAAACCATAAGCCAAACTAGCTGCAGTGGGTTCGTTGATGATGCGTAGTACATCTAGCCCTGCTAACTTTCCTGCATCGCGGGTGGCTTGACGTTGGGTATCATTAAAATAGGCAGGTACGGTTATCACTGCTTTAGTGACAGGTGTTTTTAAAATATGTTCGGCGCGCTTTTTTAGTTCAACCAATATATAAGAAGACAAATCGATGGGTGAATAAAAAGTATTGCCCACTTGCACTTTTACTAAACTGTCTCTATTGTCATCTATTATTTTATACGCAAAAAAATCTTGGTGGGTTCTGATGTCATTGTGACTTTTTCCCATTAAACGTTTGGCACTAAATATGGTATTTTGTGGATCTGTTTCTAAATAAGGTTTTGCATTCATCCCTACTTCTACATTTCCATAAGTATCAAAATGCACCACACTAGGCACAATACTACTACCGTCAAATTCTTTAAGTGCAGTGGGCAATTTTGTTTCAGGATGAATAATGGCCACTAAACTATTGGTGGTACCTAAGTCGATACCTACTATAATTTCAGCTTGTTGCAAACTCCCTGTTGCTATATTAATACCAATCTTGGCCATTTAAAAAATTTTACAAATGTACAATGCAGGCTTGTTTATACCTTATGATTTGAGGAAAGATTTACAACTAAACTTAGGCAACTTGCTTTGCTGCATAAATTAATTTCGTTTTAGAAAATGTATCATGCAAAGGTTGTCCATTCCAAGCCAATCCAAACATGGAAACAATGGTAGTTCTTAGGGTAGCTCTAATAAAAAATTGAAAGATATTGGGCCTGCCTCCTTTTTCCGAAACTACCTTGGTCCCAGTTAACCATTTGGCGGGGGTTCGTAAAAAAATAAATTCAAACAAAAAGGCATACAACCACATAGTGGCAAAAAAGAAAACGCCATACTGATAAGGGGTGTAATTCCAGTACATCACATGAAAATTCCACCATCCATAGACTAAATAGGCAATTAGGGTAATCAATAAGGTGTCCACTAAAAAGTGTAAAATTCTGGTTCCGTCGCCAATTGTGGGAGTTGTTGGGTTCATGATGCGAAATTATTGCATTTTAGTAGTTATTTTTGCCTAAAGTATTTAGAATATGACTTTAATACAAGAACTACGCTGGAGAGGAATGATTCAAGACATTATGCCGGGAACGGAGGAACTGTTTGAAAAAGAACAAGTGTCTGGCTATATTGGCTTTGACCCTACTTCGGATAGTTTACATATTGGTAGTTTGGTGCCAATTTTATTATTGATGCATTTACAAAGAGCAGGACACAAACCTGTGGCCTTGGTAGGTGGTGCAACGGGTATGGTGGGCGACCCAAGTGGAAAAAGCGAAGAGCGTAACTTATTAAGCGAAGAAACTTTACAATATAATTTAGCGGGTGTTCAAAAACAATTGGCCCATTTTTTAAATTTTGATACCAGCCTTCCGAATGCCGCCGAAATGGTGAACAACTATGATTGGTTTAAAAATTTTAATTTTTTAGATTTTATAAGAGAGGTAGGAAAGCATATTACAGTCAATTACATGATGGCCAAGGATAGTGTGAAAAAAAGAATTGAAGGCGATACCGGTATGAGCTTTACTGAATTTACTTATCAATTGGTACAGGGCTATGATTTTTACTGGCTGTACAAAAATAAAAATTGCAAAGTACAAATGGGTGGCAGTGATCAGTGGGGGAATATTACCACCGGTACTGAATTAATAAGAAGAAAAATGGGGGGCGAAGCTTTTGCTTTTACATGTCCATTAATCACCAAGGTAGATGGTGGCAAGTTTGGCAAAACAGAAAAAGGAAATATTTGGTTAGATGCGAATAAAACTTCTCCTTATCAGTTTTATCAATTTTGGTTAAATGCAAGCGATGAAGATGCAAAAAAATGGATTAAGATTTTTACCCTTCTTCCCTTCGCCACTATTGATGAATTAATTGCTGCACATGAACTAGCTCCACAAGAAAGAATTTTACAAAAAAACTTAGCGGCTGAATTAACTAAATTAGTGCACAGTGAAGAAGATTTAAATTTTGCTATTCGCGCTACTGAAATTTTATTTGGCAACGCCACCACCGAAGTATTAAAAGACTTGAATGAAGCCCAACTGCTTCAAGTAATGGAAGGCGTGCCTACGGTAAACCTAACGCTAGCGCAATTAAGCGAAGGTTATGATTTAGTAAGCTTACTTGCTGATACAAAAATATTTCCAAGCAAAGGCGAGGCCCGTAAAATGTGGCAGAGCGGCGGCATTAGTATTAATAAAGAAAAAATTGGAACAGATTTTACTAATGTGACCAGCGCGCAATTATTACAAAGCAAATACATCCTCTTACAAAAAGGAAAAAAGAATTATTATTTAGTGATAGCGGGTTAATTGGCGCTATTAATTTAAGCCCTTCCTCCCCATAAAAAAAGCAGCAAATTTAAACTTGCTGCTTTTTTATTATAACTATTTATATTATTGCAAGGCCTTCCACATTTCTTCTGCTACTAAAGCATTTCCTTTTTCATTCAAGTGAACGCCATCGTTAGTTAAAATTCCTTTAGCTAAATTATCAGGATTGTGCGCTACACTATACTCATGAAAAATAGATCTTAGATCTACCAATCCAATTTCATTGGTTTTAGCATACTTTCTTATCCAACTGCTATAGGCATTTAAATCGCCATCTTGTGCATTAGAGAAATCATTTTTTTCACCAATAGCAGCAGGTGTTACTACTATTACTTTTGCGCCCGATGCTTGTATCTTTTTCACGACAGCGTCATAAAATCCACCAAACTTATCAAAATCGGTGCCTGTTCCAAAACTAGATTTATGCCAAACATCATTCACTCCTACCCAAATCACTACTACATCTGGTTTCTTTTCAAGCACATCTTTTTCCATTCTTAAATACAGATCATAGATTTTATTCCCGCCAATGCCTGCCCCATTTAATTCAAATTTCTCCGCAGCCCCTTTTTCAGTAATCATATGCTGTAAAACATCAATATATCCGCCTTTTTGAACACCTGCTTGCGTAATAGAGTCACCAAAAAACACCACTTTCTTTTTCTTTTCCCCTCTAAAGGACATCATAAACATACAAGCAATAAAAAGGGTCA
>Ga0214919_10006943_pt1 | contig 15401 bp, 9 predicted proteins | sample LL1503_MetaG_FD_177994 | JGI IMG/M metagenome (GOLD analysis project Ga0214919, IMG submission 177994) | Freshwater microbial communities from Lake Lanier, Atlanta, Georgia, United States - LL-1503 | ecosystem: Environmental > Aquatic > Freshwater > Lake | place: USA: Georgia | collected 2015-03-15 | reverse complement strand
CATGTTCCCGTTATTATCCACTAAGGTAACTAGGCTTTCCCAATAAGGCGGAGAACTAAGTTCCATTAATTTTCTTCCTCCAATTAAAAAATCAGTATCTGAATATTTTTCAATGATGCTTAATTGGTTAAAACTCGATAGTGCGGAAGCTTGAGCATATTGAACTGAGATTAAATTGCCTGATGCGTTGTATTTAGATAAAAATCCCTGGTTTTGTATCGTTTTTCCGACCACAAATACTTCACCATTCGCATGATGGTACGAATCTTTTGCGATTAGTTCATTCAATAAACTGTAATTGCGGAACACATAATCTTGTGCAGTAACTTTTAATAGCATGAAAAAAAAGAAACCAAGAACGATTTTGTGCATATGACTGAAATTAGTAATTGTTTATAATTTGCTTAATTCTGATTTTATGAAACTAATAAGCGATGCTAAGTGATCGGAGGAAAAGTCAAATTTAATATTGGCCGTTTTGTAGATTTCAGGAATTGACTTCGAATACCCAAGGGATAAAGCAGCTTTATAATCCTGAATTGTTTTCAGATAATTTTCAATGCTATTTTTCCAAATTCCCAAAGCACCTAATTGTGCTATGCCGTATTCAATGTAATAAAAAGGAACTTCAAATAAATGCAGCTGGCGCTGCCATGACGTATTGATTTGATCTTCAAAACCTGACCAATCAGTAAGTCCCGTTCCATATTCTTTGGAAAGCGTTGCCCAGTAAGCATGTCTTTCGGCGATGCTGTGATTGACATTTTCATAAATCCAATGTTGAAAGGCATCAATTTGTGCTATCCAAGGAAGTACTTTTAATACGCTTTCTAATTGGTCATTTTTTGCCCGCTTTAATTCTTCTTTATTCGGATAAAACTCCTCCCAATAAGGCATTGTTAATAGCTCCATTGACATGGAAGCTAATTCTGCGACTTCTGAAGGTAAATTTTTGAAGCCAGTTAATTCAAGGTCTCTGCTTAAAAAGGAATGCACGGCATGTCCTCCCTCATGGATCATGGTAACTAAATCTCTTTGAGCACCCACTGCATTCATGAAAATAAAAGGAACGCCTATTTCATACAAGGGATAATTGTAGCCGCCTGGCGCTTTTCCTGTTTTTGATTCTAAATCTAGATGACCTAATTGTTCCATTGTTTTTAGACAATCAGAAAAATAAGGGTCGATTTTAGCAAACATCTTTTTTGTTCCTTCGAGCATTTCTTGTCCGGTTTCGAAGGGTTTTAAGGGGGCATTTCCAGCAGGATCAAAATCTAAATCCCATGGATTAAATTTTTCTTTGCCTAATTGCTTGAGTTTTTTTTGTTGTATTTCTTTAACTACAGGAACAATAAGCGTTTTTATGGCATTGTGAAAATCAAAACAATCCTCTTTTGTGTAATCAAATCGACCTAAGGCTTCAAATTTATAATCACGAAAATTATCAAATCCTGCATTTGTTGCCAGTAGGTGTCTTTTTTGAATTAACTCAGTAAATAATTCATCCAGTTTTTCGGTGTCCATTCTTCGTCGTGCCACCATTTTAGTAAAGGCTTCTTTTCGAATGGCTTCATTTTGTTCTTTAAGATACTGCGCCGCCTTTTGCATGGTGATTTCATTACCTTCCATTTCAATCGTTTGAGCGGCTGAAATAACGCCATATTTTTGGGCGAGTTCATTTAATTCTGCTTCTAATGGAATGTTTTCTTCTCGGAATAATTGCAATTGAACATCGTATGCTTTAAAATAAATGCGATAGGCTTCATCGTGTATCAACGCATCTTTATAGGGACTTTTATTTTGAATTTTATTCAAGGCATCGTCTAATGGAGATAATTTAGGCTGAATTTCTGTAATAAATAGATTGTAATCTTTCGAATACGCTTCATTGGTGGTGTCAATGGTCATTTTTATGTACCTCCAAGCAGCATCTTCTTCCAGTACGGCATCTAACTCGCTTCGGTGTTTCAACCAACATATAAAATCCTCTAAGGAAGTTATTTCTCTATTTATCAGGTTATCATAATAGACGGAAACGGATTCAAATGAATCGATTTTTAAGTTATCTGCTAGAAAAATTCGAGGGTTTTTTGTTAGGGTCATCTGTATTTTTAAGAGTATAAAAATAGATTTATTTATCGAAAAAAGGTCAAAAAAAACTGATCGTAACACATCGCTATGTTTTATCGCTTTGCAGCTAGGCGCATCTCGACTCCGCTCGACGCCCCTTATGAGGATTTGGCGTTTCTCGACTCCGCTCGATACTCGCTTAGTGAATCGAGCGGAGTCGAGAGACACTACGGAGTTAAGTCGAAACGTCATCCCCCTTTATCCCCCTTCGAAGGGGGAAGTATGCCCGATCAATGAATCGAGAAACATGTTATTCCTTTATGAACTTTACTACACACGCTTTATTGTTGTTGTAAATACCCAAGAAATAAGACCCAGCAGCCAATTTTTTACTCATTTCAATGGTGTTTTTGGCACTGCCATTTTGTGCACCAAGTTTGAATTCAGAAACAACTTGGCCTTGCATATTAAATAATTTGCAGTTGACCACATCTCCAATTACTCCGTCAATTTGTAAGTCAAATGTTCCATTATTTGGATTGGGGTAAAGTATGTTAACTTGAAGACTAGAATTATTATTTTCCTCAATTCCTTGAATAGCTTCAATTACTACCACTGTAGTAGAAATACACCCATTATTATCTTGAATATAACAGGTATAGGTTCCTGAAAATAACGTCGAGAACAAAGAGCCTGAATAGTAATTTGTCCCGTTGATGCTATACGTATATGGTGCAAGTCCTCCTGAACCAGTTAAAGTAATTGTTCCATTGTTCCATGAAGCTGGGGTAGATACCGCTGCCACTGATAAAGTAGATGGTTCTACCACTGTCGTCGTGTAGGTCGATTGACATCCATTTGCATCTTGAACTGTGACGGTGTAAGGTCCCGGTGCCAAACCTGTAAATTGAGTGTTTGACGAAAAATTAGTCCCATCAATACTATAGCTGAAAGGTGGGGTACCACCAGAAGCTAATGCTGTAACCATTCCATCATTCATTCCGAAACAAGAAACGGTGGTAGGTGATGCTGTTGCAACTAAAGCTGATGGTTGGTTAATGGTAATGGTTGTGCTACCAATACATCCTGCAGCATCTTTTGCATAAAAAACATAGGTGCCTGCAGCTAAGTTGGTGAACGTTCCTGAGGCAACATAGGTAATTCCATTTTGCGAATAAGTATAGGCACTTTGGCCACCTGTAGCTGTAAGCTGTACTGATCCATTCTGTTGACCATTACAAAGAACATTACTAGTTTGACTTGGTGTTACAGTAATTTGAGTGTTCGTGGATAATTGAATGGAACCTGTTCCTGCACATCCTGCATTATCCGTAACCGAATAGGTAATTAATCCAGGTGCTAAACTTGAAAACACACCACTCCCTTGATTAGCACCACCATTAATAGCGTAAACATAAGGTGAAATACCACCGCTAACACTGATCGTAATTTGACCATTATTTACTGTGCAACCCGGTGCTGTATTAACAACCGAGGTTACTAACAAAGTAGAAGTACCCGCAGTTATTACAGCAATCTTCGCGTCGTTGCAAGTGTTTTCATCAGGGGTTAAGGCATTTACTGAAATGGAGGTTACAGTAACATTATTGGGACCTGCAACTAAGCCTGCAACAGTTACAAAAATAGTATCCTTTGCGCCAACACTTGTTAATTGATTGGATGAATAATTAACATTGGTAACCGCACCTGCGCCAACTTGCCAACTCAAACTTCCTGTTGTTATAGGATTCGTCCCTCTGTTTTCAATAACAACACCAACTTGAGCGGTAGAACCACATATCGCTGCGCCATTCACAGGGTAAACAGCAACAATCATTGCATCTGTTGCCTCTGGGTTCATTCTAATAGCTGAAACATTTGATTTTGTTGCACTGCTGTAATAAACACCTGTGAAATAAAATGTTTGACCATCAAAATCATCGATTGACATGTGGTGATAATCTCCCCACCTTGTATCACCAGTTTTGGATCCTGTTCCAGCAATAATGGTTGTTTCAGTCATGGTCATTTGTCCGAGTGGGTCACACGGTTTTCTACCGGTCATTTTTAAACTTGGGAAATCACCAGCAGTATTGCTAGAGGTTGAATAAGCCATGATAATATTACCATATTTATCAATGTTAATTGCCGGCATCCATCGATTAGTAGTGGTTCCTGGTGCATAGGTACCTTCTTGGTATAGACTCCAAGTACCAAGGCTTCCAGTGGCTCTTCTTATTTCAATCCAACGCACCCCAGCGCGGTCAGCACCATTTACATCAGTCGATAAACAAAGTACCATAGATTGGTGGGTATCAAAAATTCGCATCGGCGCTTTAAACATAACCGCTTCCCTTAATGGATCTAATTTTACAGTCGTACCAGGTTGAGGGACGCACGTAAAGCTCGTTAAACCACATAATTTAGAATCAATTTCTGCGATTGAAATATCTTGCGTTTTAGCAACTGTTGCCGTACTCGCCACCCAGTTAATGGTCATTTCCCATAGTTCAATCCAATCATTCGTTGGGCTGTCGGGTGAACCATTTGAATGCGATTCATCATCTCTATGACGAACAAATAGTGGTTTCATACCAACTGGTGCAGCAATATCTCCTTCTAAATCAACAGGGGTAATTGATTGAAAACCAAAACCGTTTAATGAATATCCTATAGCCACTCCAATAAATGGAGATGCTGTTCCTGCTAATAAGCTACTAAGTTTCATGGCATAAATTTTAGGTGGCCCTCCTTCGTTTGTAGAGACAAGAAAGGCATCAGATGTTGGGCAAAAACTCCACTTTGGATAATCTGGAAAACTTGGACAGGTAAATTGGTAAGAATAATAGGCACCTTGGGGATTACTTGTTTGAGAAACATGCAGCATTAATTTATTGCCTGTAGATGAAAACTCCATTAAAAACCATCTTTTAGCAGGTTTGTAGTATAATACAATTGGATCACCGTATCCTGCTGGTCCCCCTAATGATTGCATTGTTAACGAACTTGAAATGATAGCGCCTGTCGATTTATTAAAAATTCGATAGACTGCTCCACCTCCTGAATTAGTAGATTGTATGGCTACCGTACTATCCGCATCTACAGTTGGGTCTGGAGGCGATAAATTTTGACCAAGGCCCGTACCTTGCCATAGAACAGTGGCGCTGGTTGTTTTTTGTAAATTTTCGTGTTGTTGCCACACCCAATCAATGTTGTGACTAGGCGATTGATCAACCTGAATAAGGTCCCTTCCTTTAAAATTTGGTTTAATAACGATGTTTTTAGGTGTCACTTCATCTTTATTGGCAGGTACCAAATAACTAGTTGTTGGAGTGAAATTCCCGTAAAATGTGGATGTTTGCGATTTGGCAAAGTGAAAGATAAAAAGGAGAATAGTGGAGAGTAATAGATTATTCATAGCTAAATTTTTAAGTTCAAATATAAAAACAATTTATGGTATGGTATGTTTGGTCATCCTAGATTATTAAATTTACTAAAAATTTAATTTGAAAATAATACTATCTCCAACAAAGACTTTACAATTTCATCCTTCATTTAAAGGCTCAACAACTAGTGAATTATTGTTTTTTCCGGAGGCTTCTAAAATAATGAAGTCGCTGCATAAATTAAAAGTGGATGAAATTAAGAACTTGATGGGGGTATCTTTAAAAATTGCCGAAGAATGTTACAGTTGGAATAAAGAGTGGCTCCATAATCATCAAAATAACAGCAATTTATTTCCCGCCATTTCTATGTTTTCAGGGGAGGTCTATCGTTCCTTTGATTATGCCACGTTAACGCCAAATGAATTAGCGCTTGCTAATGATCGAATTCTTATCTTATCTGGTCTTTATGGAGTATTACGTCCTTTAGATTTAGTTTCTCCCTATCGCTTAGAAATGAAAACCAAGTATAATTGGAAAAAGGATTGTTCTACTCTTTATCAATTTTGGGCAGATCGCCCAAGTAATTTACTTAAAGAAAGTCCCATTATTGTGAATTTGGCATCGCAAGAATATTTCGCTGCACTGGATGTAAAGAAAATCAAGGGACGCATAATAACGCCTGTTTTTAAAGAGAAACAAAATGGAACTTTAAAAATGGTCATGATGTACGCAAAGAATGCGCGGGGTAAAATGGCTCGTTTTCTAATTCAAAATGAGTTAAGTAATATCAATGAACTTAAGAAATATAATTTGGATGGTTATTCCTACGATCCCATCCATTCAACGGAAGACGAATGGTGTTTTGTGCGTTAATGAACGATCAATTTAATCAATAAGTTCACTTAATTGTTGACCAACAGCCGCACCAATAGCGACACCCATTCCACCCATTCTAATTCCGACGTACACATTATCCGCAATTTTTTTGACTATCGGTAATTTTGACTTTCCAATACCCATAATTCCGGACCAGCTGTAATCAACATCAACATGCTGATTGGGCATAATGATTTCATCCAATATATTTCGTAAGGCAGTCTGAATGTGTTCCGTGGTTGCTAAGTCGGTAGTTGTCTCTCCATTAATATCGAGATTGCGTCCGCCGCCGAGTAAAATTCTATTGTTTACAGACCTGAAATAATAATATCCCTTATCCATGTGGAAGGTACTATGCATGGAGAGATTAGGAATGGGTTTTGTAATGAGCACTTGAGCACGCGCTGGAATTACATCTTCATCTACTAGTTGTGATGCGAATCCATTTGAACAAATAATTAGTCGATCAACTTTCAATTCACCAATAGAAAGGGTGATTGACACCCCATCTTTCGTAGCGTCATATTTTTGGCATTCCATCCCAAAAAGAATTGAAATCCCTGCATGTATAACTTTTTGGTGAAGTTGTTCAATAAGTTTCCCTGTATTTATGCTGCCTTCAACTGAATTAAAGTAGGCCGTTTTTAATCCTTTAAAACCAAATTTGCCCTTGGGATCATTTTCAATAAGGTAGGTTTTCTCTTTTTTTGTGATTTTCTGACTTTCGTTATTGAGGTAAGCGATAAAATCGGGATCAATATCCGCATCATTCGTTCTCAATAAATCATATGAGCCACAAGCATTGTACTCTATTTTTAGCGGATCCACCAACTCAAACAATGTTTTTAGACCAGAATATCGTGCATTAAAAGTTTCCCAAACTTGATTTTCTGGAATTGTCTTCAAGTCTTCAAACAATTCACTCGGACTTCCGAAACAAGCAAAACCAGCATTTTTTGTGCTTGCACCGCTAGGTAAATAGCCCCTTTCAATGATAACAATTTTCCAGTGAGGGTATTTCTTTTTAACAGCGATAGCTGTACTTAATCCAACTATACCAGCACCTACTATTAGCAAGTCTATTCCTTCAAAATAAGTTGTTCTTTCCCAGTAACTTAATCGGTCTATTTTTAACATTTTTTTTATTAATGAATTTTTCTCAAATTTGTACATTACAAAGTTACTATTCTCAAGCAATTTGGACTTTGTGCTTGGTTTTAATTTGAATTATGAGAAATATCCTTACTTTATTTTTTATTCTTACTTTTTGTGTTCAATTAAGTGCTCAATCGCTTGAAATCATAATTCCAGGATCTGTTAATAATTTTGAATCGAAAGCAAAGATATTTGGCGCTACGCTTTATTTAGTGCAAGATGGTGTCACCTTATCGAAGACAATTACCACCAATACCGGCGAATATAATATCGTTTCAAAAATCAACAAGAAAATTCCTTTTGAATTGATTATTTCCAAGCCGAACTTCATTACAAAAAAAGTTTATTTTGATTTTAAAACCATAACGACTAAAGGACCAGACCCTAGTGTGCAAGCCGTTAGTGAATTAGTTGTTGAGCTTTTTGCTACAAAAAAAGGTGTTTCTATAACCGTAGGACCAAACGATTATGCAGAAAAATTCACGTGGGATAATGATCAAAAAATTGCCGTTCCTGATGAGCAATACAAAAAAATGTCTGATGACAAAATAATTAATTTTTACAAAGAGTCTGAAAATAATGCCATCGTTTCTATCTTAATGACCAAGGCCGATGCAAGTGCACGTGCAGGGAATTATCAAAACGCATTGAGTTATGCCGATTCTGCTTTGACGGTGAAACAAAACGATAGTATCATTCTTACAAAGAAAGTAGATTATCAAAAAGGATGGGATGCATTGATTGCAGATGAAAAAAAAGCGGCAGAAATAGTGGCACTTCTTCAGCAAGGGGATGAACTCATTAAAGGTGATAAACTTCCTGAAGCCACAACAAAATTTAATAAGGTTATTAAGAAAGATCCTGCCAATGCCGAAGCAAAAAAACAACTAGAAATTATTAAAGGATTAGTGGCGGCTAAAACTGCTAAAACAAAGGATGCCCAGGAATTAATAAAATTGAGAAGTAATGCCGATAAATTTATTGCGAAGAAGCAATACAGTGATGCTATTCTTGAATTAAATAAAGCGTTAAAGCTATCTATTCCTGCTAATGACAAATCAAAGGTTGAGGCTGACATTGCCGATTTGAAATTAAAAATAAAGGGACTTGATATTGAAAAGCAACTAGCAGAAGAATTAAAAATGGCTAAGAAATTCGATGATTTAAAGGAATATTCTAAATCAACAAAAAATTATACTAAAATAGCTGAACTTTTAGAATTATTAGATCCTAAGAACAAAGAGATACAGAAACAGCTTGTCAACAAACAGCTCGATGAAAGTCTTGGAAAAGCATTGAAAGTAGCTAATGAATTAAATTCTAAATCAGAATATGATAAAGCGATAGAATCGTATAAGTTAGTGGAAATACTTATTAATTCAATGTTGGATAAGGATCAAATGAAATCTAAATTGGAGGAAGTTAAAATACACATTGCTGAGGTAGAGCAGAAACGTAATGATGATGCAAAAAAATATTCGGATGCGATTGCTAAGGTGAACGCTGCAATCGATAATGCCCCTTCCACTTTAAACGATGCAACAGATCTTCTTTCCAAGGACCCACTAAAAACCAAGTCTACAACTAAAGAGATAATCGAATTAAAGAGTCGTATTGATGTCCTAAAGAAATATTATGCTGATAAAAAAATCAAAATAATTACTGTGCGTTCAGAAGATTCTATCAAGGCCAATACTGCGATTATTGAAATTTATACCCAAGCGATTGCTGCGAAGGTTTCTATGAATGAATTGGCAAAAGTTAAATTTTCTATGGATTCTTTGAATAAAATTCTGAATCCTAACAAAAAAGTAATTCCGCAAATTAATAAATCAGGGACATCACTTGCAGCGCCAGGAACACAGATAGATACTACCAATGCCAGTGCATCTTTTCAACGCTTGGAATTTACAAGGATAAGTATAGAAGCCGGCAAACAGGATTACCTCACTGATTTAAAAAATGATATAGAAATCGAGAACTATTTCCGGAATACGCAGCAACAGGTTTCTCGCGATGAGGCGGCTACACAAGTGCAAAATGCGGTCACTGAAATTCAGGTCCTCAATCAAGAAAAAATTAAGGAGGGGATTGAACGTGAAGTAATCTTGAAGAAAATTATTCAAGATAATGATTATGCGATTTATCAGCGCGAATTAAGCGCTCTATTATTACAAGAACAAAAAGCAACTTATATTCAAAAAGAAAAAAATAAATTAGATGAATACCTTTATCAGCAGCAATTAAAGGATGATAGCATCAGAATACGGGAAACCAAGAATTACCTTGATATAAAAAATTATATTGAGCGGCAAAATTCGGAATTAGCTAAATTGAATGAGTTGAATGCAAAAAATTTACAGCTAATCAAAAATCAAGTAGAAATTGATAATCACCGTAGAGATTCTATAAGTAAAGCGCAACAAGAACTTGCTGCAAAAGAACTGGTAAAACAAAGCAATTTTGTGGAATCACCGGTAAGAAATCCAAATTACATACGGGATGAAAAAGGAGTTTGTTTTGCTTGGAACGCCGTCACAGAGAGAGTTTATGAGATTAAGAATGCAGATGGATTTGTTGTATCGGTGATTGTAAGAAGGGTAGTGGTGGATCAATATGGATACGGAGTTGTATTTGAACATACAAGAAATGAAAAAGGAATTTCTTCCTTTACGCTTAATGGTGCTATTATCACCGAGTTTATTTGGTTTAATGAATCTACAGGCGCTGGTGTACTCGTTCCGAATTTGGTTGTAGTGACTGCTTGTTAGCACTAGATTTTTTTTTCTCTAAGTGAAGTCAATTAACGATTTCATTTTATCTTTAGCCTTTAATTTTAAGTATGCAGGTACATTTTATTGCTATAGGAGGAAGCGCTATGCACAATCTTGCTATTGCCTTAAGTCGAAAAGGATTCACGGTAACAGGATCTGATGATGAGTTATTTGAGCCTTCAAAAACTCGTCTAAAAACGGAAGGGATTCTTCCAGCTAAAATAGGCTGGGATGCTGCTGCAATTCATCCTGGATTGGATGCGGTTATTCTTGGGATGCATGCTCGTGAGGATAATATTGAGTTACTTGAAGCGAAATCCTTAAACATTCCTATTTACTCCTACCCTGAATATTTGTACGAACAAAGCAAGGAAAAAATAAGAATCGTGATTGGCGGAAGTCATGGAAAAACAACGATTACTTCTATGCTTCTTCATGCTACGAAAAAATTAGGCGTTAACGTTGATTATATGGTTGGTGCTCAATTAGAGGGTTATGATTGCATGGTTAAATTAACAGACAATGCTGAATTTATGGTGTTGGAAGGGGATGAATACCTCAGCTCACCCATCGATCGCCGACCTAAATTTCATCTGTATCACCCCAATATTGCATTAATTAGCGGCATTGCTTGGGATCATATTAACGTTTTTCCAACTTTTCAAAATTATTGCGATCAATTTGATATTTTTTGCTCCTTAATTTCTCCTAATGGCAAATTGATATTTAATGAAGAAGATCCAGCTGTAAATCTGCTGGGTAAGAAATATGAAAATTCATTGCAGACAATTGCATATAAAACACCTGAATTTACGCCAACGCCAGAGGGAACGATTATGAAATATAATGGTGCTTTCTATCCATTATTGATTTTCGGTAATCATAATTTACAAAATTTAGTTGGGGCCATGTACTTGGCTGAAACAATGGGAATTGCAAATAATGATTTTCTACTGGCCATGGATGATTTTACGGGCGCTGGGAAACGTCTTCAAAAAGTAGTCGAAGCAACTAATTTCACGTTTTTTAAAGATTTTGCGCATTCACCTTCTAAATTACGCGCTACAACTGCCGCAATAAAGCAACAATATCCAACTCGAAAAGTAGTGGCTTGTATGGAATTACATACATTTTCTTCCTTAAAAAAAGAGTTTTTACCTCATTATAAAGACACAATGTTAGCTGCTGATGTCTCTATAGTTTACTTTAATCCTGATGTAGTTGCCCATAAAAAATTAGTGCCCATTTCTACTGAAAATATTTTTGATGGTTTTGGTGGAAATATTTCAGTTTTTGATAACAGTACTAATTTTTTAAATTATATTTATCTTGAAAATTGGAACGACGCGGTTCTTTTATTAATGTCATCTGGTAATTTTGATGGTATTGATTATGAATTGCTTGGGGAGGAGATAATTCAAAAATTGGTATAAAATGCTTAGAGTTAGCACCTTATCGTTCGTATTATTGTTCTTGCATTCATTTGCCTTTACGCAATTCAATGTGAAGAAATCTAAAGAATTGGATTTGTCCTTGTTTAAGAGTAAAGACTATCAATTTTCGGTTCTTGTTTATGATCTAGAAGCTAATAGCTACTTGCATTATAACGATTCATTGATAAATAATTCTTACACGCCTGCCTCGACGTTTAAAATTGCAAATACAATTATTGGCCTTGAAAATGGAGTTATTGATAGCGCTAATTTTTTAATGAAATGGGATGGTGTAAAACGGGAAAATACCAAATGGAACGCTGATCAAACCTTAAATGAAGCGTTTAGGAATTCAACACTTTGGTATTTTCAACGACTTGCGAAACAAATTGGACGTGATAAAATGCAAGCGGGACTTGAACTATTGAATTATGGAAACAAAACTATTGGGGATTCGATAGACCAATTTTGGTTAAATGGAACGCTAAAAATATCTATGCAAGACCAAGTTGGATTTCTTACCAATATCATTAAAAGAAAATACAAGCTAAATCCATTTACCTACGATTGCCTTCTACAAATAATGAAATATAATCTTTCGTATCAATACGTTGTTTATTGTAAGTCAGGCTGGGGAGAACAAGGATCGGAAGATATTGGGTGGTTAGTGGGTATGCTTATTAAAAATGGAAAACAATATGCTTTTTCCACCTTAATCACCACGAATGATTATAAAAAGTTTGACATGGCGACCTTGAGATATAAAATTTCTAAGGCTGTATTTGATGGTTTGAACTAGCTCGAAATACTACCCCTCGATAGATGAGCGCAATTACTAAACTGTTAAAAGTTGAATACATTAACAAGGCCAATAATGAAATAATCATGGTGAATTTTGGACTTGTCCATTGCCTCGTTTGATTGATTCCCTCCTTTATTAATTCTTGATCAGTCTTATTTTCCAATGATGGATTGGACTTCCTTAATTCAGATAAAAACTTCTTGTCCGAAAGTGATTTGCGCGTTTCTTCAATTTGATGCTGGTTGTATCCTGGATGAATGTAGGAATAAAAAACAAATAGGAAACAGCTAATAATTACAGTGTGTGGCATCGCTGCAGTCATTCCTGTTTTTATATCTAAGAGTAAATTACTTTCTCCTTTTTGATTTTTCTTGACAAGGTATAAGCCAATTGAAACGGCACTGGTTAATAGAAACATATTGATAAACACAAATACTTTTGGATTTCCAAATTCAAATAATCCCAATGCGTATGCACCGTAGCGAATTACTATCCAAATTAATGCGGTACAAATTCCAACTTTGACTGTAATTTTCATATTAACTATTCATGGAAATAAGAAATTCTTCATTTGAAATGGTGTTTTCCATGTGTGATTTAAGGAATTCCATGGCTTCCACTGGATTCATATCGGCAATAAATTTACGCATCACCCATACACGTTGTAAAATATCTTTGCTTACTAGCAAATCTTCTCTTCGCGTACCTGATGCAGTAATGTCGATCGCTGGGTAGATCCTTCGATTAGAAATTTTTCTATCCAGTTGTAATTCCATATTACCTGTTCCTTTGAATTCTTCAAAAATAACTTCATCCATTTTTGAACCTGTCTCTGTTAAGGCGGTTGCGATGATAGTTAAAGAACCACCATTTTCTATTTTTCGAGCCGAACCAAAGAATCTTTTTGGTTTATGCAAAGCATTTGCATCTACCCCTCCGGATAATACTTTTCCAGAAGCGGGAGAAACGGTATTGTAGGCACGTGCTAAACGCGTAATTGAATCGAGAAGAATACAAACGTCATGGCCACATTCAACCATTCTTTTAGCTTTCTCCAATACCATATTTGCCACTTTTACGTGTCTTTCAGCTGGTTCATCGAAGGTAGAAGCGATAACTTCTGCTTTTACACTTCTCGCCATATCAGTAACTTCTTCCGGACGTTCATCAATCAATAAAACGATTAGATATGTTTCTGGATGGTTGGCCGCTATAGCATTGGCAACGTCTTTCAATAACATCGTTTTACCCGTTTTAGGTTGAGCGACAATCATTCCACGTTGCCCTTTTCCTATTGGTGCAAACAAATCCATTACTCTTGTCGACAATGTCTCTTGGGCATGACCTGTGAGTTTGAATTTCTCATCCGGAAATAAGGGCGTTAAATATTGAAAAGGAACTCTATCGCGAATGTATGAGGGATGGCGACCGTTTATGGATTCTACTTTTACTAATGGAAAGAATTTTTCACCTTCTCTCGGTGGACGAATGGTTCCTTTTACGGTATCACCCGTTTTTAATCCAAATAGTTTAATTTGATTTTGAGAAACATAAATATCATCAGGAGAGGGTAGGTAATTATAATCGGAAGATCTTAAAAATCCGTATCCATCTTGTATTACTTCAAGCACGCCTTCTGCAGAAACAATTCCAACTAAATCATAATTTTCATCCATTCTTCTTTGCTGCTCACGATCCTGCTGAGATGGCGTTGATGCATCTTGATTGGGATTAGATGCTTGGTTGTGTGGCTGTCGTTGATTTGGATTGTCTTGTTGATTATTTGGTTGCCGTTGATTTGGATTGTCTTGTTGGTTATGTGGCTGACGTTGATTTGGATTTTCTTGTTGGTTCTGACCTTGTTTCTGATTTGGGTTTCTAATCGGGCGGGGAGAATTTGCAGCTTTTTCAACAGGCTCTTTAGATTGAACTTTCTCTTCTGCTTGTTCTTCTTCCATTTTTGGTTCAGTGATTTCCTCGATTGCTTGTACCGCAACTGAAATAGTTGTTTCTTCTGCATCTGATTCAAATGAAAGCATCGCTTGGTCACTTTCTGGTAATTTCTTTTCTATTACCTTATCCATTTTTGGCATCGCAGGAATGGAAGAAGTATTGTTTTCAGGTGCTACTTTTCTAGGTCGTTTTTCTCTTCCGCTAGGAATGGTTTCTTTTGGCTCCGTTTTTATTTCTTCGACTTGTTCGCCTGTTGCACTTGAACTAGAAATTATAGTACTAATTAAAGCTGATTTTTTTAAGGATTCCACATTTTGAAGGCCTAAAGTGGCAGCGATAATACGCAAATCATTTAATGTTTTATTCTCTAATTCTTTTTGATCCATGAAATTGATTTGATTTTTAAAAGGAAGATTTGAATGGGATTAGGACGTTGCCTATGTAATTGGATGCAAGTATATGAATTATTTTTGATATTAATTCACTTTAATGAAATTATGTTTTACGTTTTTTCTTTTTTGCTGCAGGGAATAATATATTGTTTAGTATGAGTCGATATCCGGGCGAATTTGGGTGTAGATTCAAATCGGTTTCTGGGTCACCAACAAAATGTTGGTAATCCTCGGGATCATGACCTGAGTAAAAGGTCCAAGTACCTTGTCCTAATTCTCCATGAATGTATCGGGCAGTATTCGCTGCTTTGTTTTCGCCGAGGATGAGTACGTTCGATTTGATAAAATCTTTGTTGAAATCTGTCGTTTGCCCCATAAATCCATTGATGATGTTTGTGTGGCATTGCGTGAGCATCGTAGGAACAACATCCCATTTTGCAGAGAAATCAAAAAGCGTAAATACATCTAATTGCTCAGTAATAATTCCTTTGTTTCTTAAATCGGTAGCATCAATATCCGAATATTCGTAGACCATTGGGTCTTTGTTTACATGAAAATGT